>Ga0307514_10000054_pt1 | contig 305964 bp, 266 predicted proteins | sample 16_EM_MG_FD_203088 | JGI IMG/M metagenome (GOLD analysis project Ga0307514, IMG submission 203088) | Populus trichocarpa ectomycorrhiza microbial communities from riparian zone in the Pacific Northwest, United States - 16_EM | ecosystem: Host-associated > Plants > Roots > Unclassified... | reverse complement strand
CACCCCCGCCCACAATGTTGCTCGTCCGCTATAATAGGCTTTCCTCAACCCCCATCGGCGCTCCTCAATCCACGTTGGCGCTCCTCAATCCCCTCGGCATCTCAGTCTGGATTGGTGCTTCAACATCTCATTCAGCGCTCCATATTGCCTTTTCTGTCCGCGCTCCTCTTCGACGATGGGTGCTCCTCAATCCCCTCCTCAACCTCAATTAGAAGCGCCTCTATTCCATTCCAGACTCTTTATCTCCCTCCCCGTTCGGCGCTGCTCAGCATGGATGGGCTCCTCCGCTGCATAGGCGCTCCTCAATCCCCGTCGTCGCTCCTTGGCCTGGATTTGCGCCCCTCAATTCCATTCTGCATCAGCACTCCCCTTGACCACCTCACACGACATCAGGCACTCCTCCTTTCCTGGTGGCGCACTTCTTTTTCCCCCGAATTCATTATGTTGCCTTTCAAACTCGGTTTTCTTTCACCGCAAGCTAACCTCAATTCGAATCCTTTTAGATATCACAAATCGAGCCAAACGTCATTGGAATTCAATTTCACCCACTCGCCAGGCCCTAATCATTCGGAAATATAAGGAGCGTCTCCAGCTTCTTTGCGCCCTTGATGAATTGTGTGTTCCTGCGTTTGTTGGCCCTGATGAGATGGGAGATTTGGTGGATGACATTGGGACTGTGTTCGATTGATATCATTCCGATCGCTTAGTCGGATTATTGTTTCGGTTTTACTTATTTTCATTTTTAAATCACTCGCCATTTTCTTTAGTTCTTTCTTAATGTAGCGATGCAAACAATAGAATGTTGATGAGATGCTGGGTACTATAGTATGATTTCGAGGTTGATAATGAACAATAATCTATGCATCATACGTGGATGATATTCTTATTGCTCGTGTACATCCGGAGAATCTCAGATAACGCCTGCAGTCCTTCGAATGAATATCCATAAGTACCCAGCATCTCTCAGAGTTAGTTTGGGATTCCCGCATTGGTTGGGTGACAGTCCCAGGTGCTCCCAAACTTTTCACAACTGCTCCCATAGTCCTTCCGTACCAGTCATCGGAGATCCCAGTCACTCCGAAGGTTGGCCGGAATACCCTCCTAGGGTCTGATACTCTCCTGAACTTGACGTTTCTAAGTTTACACTCCACATCCTCTCAGACACTCTTGGAGGCTCCCAGCGACTAAAATACATTTTGCTAATGTAGGGTTGTTGCTGATACGGCTAGTGGCGATTAGAATGTCCCACAGATTCAGGCTGAGGGGGATTGGATTGTTTCTCAATATGGAACAGCTGCTTTGGTGGTAGTGAGAAGGTTCATGAAAGCAATTGGATTCCCAAAAACTTCTTTCCCAATATTATCTAATAAGAAGTACTTAATGGTTAATAAATCTTGGAAACAAGCCATTTAAGCTCAGGATTATCAGCATGTATTCGTTGGTACTCCTATTGGTATACCATCTGTGGGTCAATTCTCCCATTGTCCATCCATCAATATATATCTGCCAATACCATACATTAACATAATCAATTCTAATCAATGCTTCTCTATCAGACTTACAATATTGACTATACAGAAATGTTACATTGTATAACCAGAAGATTAGTCAAAGTCAATGACAATTGGGAGATGGGGCTTGTCATATAGATGTCTGAAGTTGCTACTTATATTACTGCTCTGAGACAGAGCTGTGGATACAGAGTAATAAGGTTCTATTTGATGATACCTACATTTCAGAGCGTAGGGATGATACGACATCAAGGTTCACTGTAGTTGAAGTTATTGATTTAATTTACCTTTATTTCTTCTTCACTGCCAATTGCTTCAGGCACTAGCTTGCTATATTCCAGTTTTTTGAGCATTTCACTCTGCTGGCTGTTGTGGTGACAGCTACTGCTTTTCATTTCATGCTGTCTAAATGTGCCACTGGATTGAAGGCATCAGTTATAATATCTCAAAATACACAGTTGGATAGATTTTGTACTTCCACTGTAATTTATTATACTGATGAAGCCACCACTCTCATAATTGATATATTGATTGGCTACTTTATATCATCCCTTCAGCACAACTCTATAGGACTAAGTGCTTTTCAATCCATGGCGGCACTCTTTAGAATAGCTCCCATATCTTTGACTTCATACTCAATTTCTCCTCCATTGGCAATTTTGTACCATGAGAGACACACCTCAGTCTGCATGAGTTCTTCTCAGTCTGCTTTTGCAATCTTTAGTTTTATTTTGAAATCCATCACTGATTTTGCTGTTCTGCTTCCATTGAATGGGTTCTCCGCTGCTGGGACAGGTGCTTCTGACTCCTCATTGCAATAATCTTTTCTGAATTGCTGCTTGTATTTTTCATTTGGTACTTGGTTGGTCACTTTGTAATTCCTCTCCACTGGGATACGTACTTCTAAGTCAACATTGGTTCTCCACTGTCTGGATTAGGACTGCTCAATTTTGTTTCACACTTCTTACCCCCCTTTGAGCTCTTTTTGGCTAGTATGGGTTCTCCTCCACATGGACAGATACAACCCAACCTACATCAGTACTTGTCAGCTTTAATGGACACATTTCTACTTTACTCTACACTCTTGTAATACCTTCTGTAAACTCTTTCCCACATACAACTCTCCATTAGGTTCTCTTCTGTTTCTTACAGTTGCTTTCCATTTGTAGCTGAAAATATCACATTCTCTTTGAATCTCCATTTTGATTCCCAGATAGCTACCATCTTATTGAACCATGCTAAAATATCACAAAGTGACACAAACAACATTGGAATTGAATTTCTCCCCCTGGATAGGTATGAGTCATTTTGAAATACAAGCAACACCTCCAGCTTAATTGCCCTGCTGACAAATCATGTATTCATACTATTGCCATAGCCTGGCCTAATAGTATGACGCAACATCAAGTGGTTACTATTGGTAGCATGTTGAATGATATCTTTCAAGTTCCTAGTTAACTTAATATTCTAGCATACCAGCTTTCATTTTTGAATTATTTGCCTTCTTCTTTCATTCCATAAAGTAGAATTGCAAAAAATAGAATATTGGAGAAGATATTAGCTGGTGAAAATATGATGTAGAAGTAACCATTAACAATGATCCATACATTATATTTGCTGTAGAAGATAATCCATTGCCCATGTACATCTGCATATTCTCAGTTTGCACCTGGCTAGTATTAGCAATGGGCCCGAATTCCCAGGTCAGATCTCGTTCGGATTCCACCTGAAACTGGACCATGGGAACAGGTCCTATCATACAAAAATCCCAGACCATTGGAAATGGGGTAATTTTACCACCATAACCCAGCATTTCAAGCTCACAATTTTGGCTCCAAATAAGTATCAGAGTTCTGATTGTATCATAACATGATCAATACATACATAGTGCAGTTTCAGTCGCTCTTTCACCTCCCGCTATTAGATTTCAGATCAGACCAATATTTGTGTGGTTAGTATCCAAAACCCCCAAATTTTGCACAAAATAGGGTATTATTTCACAACAATTCAACAATATTGGTCCAATCACAAATCTGGAAACGGGATGTGGAAGAGCTGCTAAAACTGCACAATCTATGTATTTATCATGTCCTGATATGATCATAACTCAGATACTTAATTTGAGTAAAAGGTGCTGGAACTGTAAAATGGAACCACAGTCCAGGTTCAACCCGGCCACCAAACTGCGGGTTTATGTCTGGTCCGGGTAACAACCCCACCATGCCAACCCGGGTCAGGTTTTTGGAATGGTCTGCAACCAAACCAAACCGTGTTTCCAGTACAAACCCAGCCTGCTGGTGGATTACCCGGACCCATTGACTATACTACACCTGCCGTCCTCCAAAGGAATACACCTTGCAATATAGTCATCTCTCTGAGTGTGTTGGTAATTCAAACACTGTTTGGATTGTCACTCAAACTCTCCAAGAGGCTCCTCATAACCACAGTACATTTTGCTGATCGATCATCACATTATTTAATTATGAATTTTATGTGCAAATACTATAGAATCGGTCAATAACAGCTTTGTAATTTGGAGCCACTATATTTTCTACTATATTCAAATGGAGCTATACCACCAATAACAGATTATCTGGTTAGATAAACTTTTGTCTCTATAATCGAGAATAACATCAGATATAGTAAAATCTCCATATAGTATACTTTATTTAAGTATATAGTATTATAATTTTTAAGTAAAAATATCAGTTATATAGATAGTAAGCAATTAAGTCTTAAAGTATATACATTTAGATTACTTTGTTGATTTCAAAGAGGTATATATTTAATTTAGTATAATACAGTATTTGATATACAGATTTAGATGGAAATGTATATGTAACCTTGATAGTTTTTGTATATATTGGTAAATATTGTATGGTATGTTTCAACTCTACTCAAGTGGTATCAGGTTCTATCAAACTAGTACACTGCAGCAATATATATGAATAATGGAATATTACTGATCATACAAGCTATTTTACAGATGTAGTTTAGGGTTGAGAATGTAGCTTGCCTATTCTATGACCAAACTCAATTGAATACTAAAATCTTGATAATATTGTTTTTCATTCTTTAGTATTTTATTTTTATTATATATTTCTTAAAACCAATACAATATAAATAGTCTATCTTGATTGTAATAAGTAATATTTTCTATTAATAATAATTAAATAGAGTACAAGATTACTACAGAGTTTAAATTAATATACAACTATCTTGTAATTCAAGTTCCAAATATTAGAATCTTTGAAATTACTAAATTCAAGAAAATCCTACAGTATTTCCTTATCCTCAATTTGCTAACATTAATATGAAATTAATATATTAGTGTTTTATGTATGGTATAAATATTTTGAACATATTCTATATGCAAGTTAGAATTGCAGCAAAATATGAAACAGCTGGCTTTAGAATATTCAGACTTTCATTAGTTTCCACCGAATTTGATGGCACAAATTAAAATTAACTTACTTTGCTTTGCAGATCTTGGATAAATTAAAATCTACATAGGTTTCTAACTTTGGTTTAATTTAGTTTTGGCGAGCCCTTTAGGGACGATGATTCTAGAAGCTAGGTCTTCTCATGTATATGTCCTCATTATTTAAGTAGGTGTAAATGCTCGTCACTTCTAAAATGCTGTTAATGTGATAATAAAAGATAGAACCGAATCATAGCGATACCGTGAATCCTTCCCTAGAATTAAGTGCGCCTGTAACGTATGCCTAGTAATGTGAAAACTGTCGGAGATGAGAGTAAACCGCACTCTTAAGTCAGTCCAGAATGATGGGGTCGTCATACTCAGATCCATTATTGTACCAACCGTTCTCCCGTACGGCAAAGTCTGAATGAATTCCGCGCGGAGCGTCACCATTGTTCGTACTTTCCGATCCGAGAGATTTACCAACGACACAAAGTGACAGCGGACAGGATGCAGGCACCTCTCTAACTATCTCAACATCGTCTGAATCGGCCATACATAGTTTAAGGCCAATGATCGGAAATCGACTTAAATCATTCTGCGCCCCATTCGCTAGTTCCAATGAAGTGCGGACATCCGACTCTTCCAACGCTTCCTTGACCTGTCTCAGTAACGCTTCCGCCATCACAGGTGGCACAGCGTTTCCAACCTGCCTTCTCTGCTTTCCGAATATTCCTGCAAACTGATGGTGTTCCGGAAATGTTTGAATGCAGGCTAGTTCACGTACCGTAAATCTGCGAAGGAAACTTGGATGGACGTCATAGCAACCACTCCCTGCCTTGACTGTTCCCATTAAAGGAGCATCCAAGAGTTGAGAGGTCGGTCTTGGCTCAGAGAAACGTAAATGCGGCCCACCGAGTAGCTCGTCAATTTGGTCGGCGTCAGGGTCTAAGTGACCGATGGCATCACGCAACGTTCGAGGTGGGAGGAGACCATGTTCACGCAATTGATCTGGAGAGCTCGTCGGGAAACTGTACGTTGGCTCCGGAAATGGTGGAAGGCGTTCGCCCGGACTACTATTTCATCAGGATCCATATACTAGGTAGCGGATTCGGGCAAGGCTCTCACCAAGATGCAATCATAAATAATCGTCGCCTAGTTTGAGGTACCCCATATTGTACACAGTGAAGAATATCCCACTCAACAGAGAATCCTGCCGCAATAAAGCCTGAAACGGCGGCCCGTAACCAATCGTGCCGGTAGACCAGTCCAAAAGCTTGCTCAAATGTGGCAAACCGCGGTACTGTTTTCTCCAGGCAAGAAGTGATACAGAGACCAGCAGCTTCGTTCTTTTCGTCGTCCTTTCCAGGTATAGTGTGCGCAACAGAGTGTGGCTGGCAAGGAGGAGAAAGGTGCACCACATCTACTTGGAGCTCTTTCCCAGCCAGTGCTGTGAGAAATAAATCTACTGGAGCGGAGTATACATGGGCCTCAGGGAAATTCTTGGAATACGTATTGCACGCGTCTAGGTCGTGATCGAATCCCCAACTGTTGATAAACCCAGCGGCTCTGGCACCGCATCCCATTCCACCTCCTCCACAGAAGGCATCCCCGAATGTATAACCCTCACCCCTGGTTGATGTACATTCAGTATTCCCTCTCCAATTGTACCGCAACTGACGATCGGATACACGAAAACTGGAATCAGCCTCATCCTCCCGCAACCGTCTCAAGATACCAGAAGACATGAACTTCGTAGTGGAAGAAATGGGTATTGTCACATCCCATCTGCAAACCAGCTTGCCCTCATTCTCGACTGCCTCTTTCGTCCGTCCTTTAACGTCATTGTGCATGGGGAATGCCGAGTTTGTCAAGATAAGAATTCGTAATCTGGAGATACAAGACAAAGATACATCATCTTTCTTCATGAACATGCCCACTTCGTTGAGTTTTAGCGGTAATAGGCCCGAGAAACACTTGCAACGCTTGAATCTGGGTCCACGTAGAAGCACTTCCCTACCCTGGAGCGAGTTCCGCTCCACAATAGACAATATGCGGATAAAAGTTCCATCCAAGAGTTCCGCCGATTTCCCAGGACGATAGATCTGCCCTTTTGATTCGACTTCCAGTAACTCGATATCCACATAACATTCTGGAGAGATTACAGCTGGAGCGCGGGTTGATAGCCTAGGATCGGTATCCCGCATAGATTCATTATGGAGAAAGACTACAGAAAGTTAGAATATCTCAATCCAACCACATTGCCATATCTGATCTGGGTAATTGGAAAGCAAATTTACTTGGACCGATTCCGTCTCCATTTTCATCTGGCGTCCCAGATACATCTAAAAATATTAGTGAACATCCGTACGTACTACGGTTCCAGATCTCTTACCTATATCATCATCGAGATCGATCACCGACGGTTTATGAGGTGCCGTTGACTTCCACATGGTAAGAGTAGTAGCGTGCAAAACGTTTAGCACTACGCATCGATAACTTAGAGATCAAAGGGAAAACTGCAAAGCGAAAGTCACGTCGACAACATCACGCATACGGAGGGCACAAGAACACTACACCTCTCCACATCCACAATGAACCAAATAAAGCCAACAATGCAAACAACATCAATCGATGCTCTTTCTTTGAGGAAGTATTACATTGTGAGTAAGAGTCACACGCGAATAGTCTGTACATATACATTTCCACAGGGCAACCGTTTCGAACTTTGGTTGCTATGGAGCTTTAGCGACCATTAGATAGATTTAGCCACATGAATTAGCATGTGAAAGAGTGGGTTTTTGTATGGGAACCGGTCAATATCCCTCTTAGTTTATTATCTAAAAGGGCAATTTCTCCATACAGTCTTATTAAAGTGGGAGACTACTCGGGCAATTTTTGAGTACAAAATTCAAAAATTTGCCACTTGGCAGCCAAAAGGGGTATGGTAAGCGTATTATTAAGCAATTTTTCCAAATGTCCGGCACTCCTGTTTGAGGCGTCCCCCATCATACGGGGGAAAATGGTCGGGCGCTCTTTTGCCCTGGTCACCGCGCCCGACCTACCCTTTACACAAGCACAAGCAAATCATAGAGGCCATCAGTAACTTCTCCTACAGTATCGTAACGTAATATACAATATTTATCATGTCTCGGTTAGTTTCAAAGTATGTTTGTCCCATTTCCTTCGGCTATATCTTCTGACACAAAATGGTATATTACTAGACTCAGTTTGGCCATGGCTGTGCTGCTCTTCATTACGTTTTTTTGTTTCCGCCATTCACTGCCGAACGGACAACATACCATTCCAATCCAAAATTCGAATAGAGATGGCTATGATGGCAGTGCATATGTGAATGATGATTTCCTTCGTGGGGCAAATCTTCAGAAACCGGCGTTGGCGTCACCTCCAACCTATGTCGTGAGCGAAGAAATTCTTTCAGGCCCGAACCGGAAATTGTCGCCTGAGGAACAGAAACAAAAGGACGATAGCTATAAAAAGAGCCAGGCAGAGAAGAAGAATAAGGAGGATCAACAGCGACGGCTAAAAAATGAAGTTTGTTTGACTTTCTACTTCCCCACACATACAAGAAATGGCACTAATTGCTGGGCCGTCCTGGCGCCGCCCTTTGATTAACAGGAACAAGAGGCTAAAGTGAAGGCCGCGTACCAAAAAATTAAGATCTATACTGGCGCCTTTGATGTTCCTAGGGATCTTATGCATGACCCCATGGGCCCAAAGCCACATGAGATTGTTCTCCTCGCTGCCTCAGACGGGAATGGCCACAACGGCGGTATCAAGAATATCCTAGCCGATGTGACTCCAAATCGACAGGAATATGCAGATCTCCACGGATACCATTATGTATTCATTAATATCACCAAGTACGACATCGGCAGTGCACGGCCCGTGTGGGCGAAGCTTCCGGCAATTGTAGAAGCGTTTAATCTTTACCCCTCCGCGAAATGGGTTTGGTGGCTAGACTTAGATGCGATTATCATGACACCGACAGTTGAGTTAACAGCACACATTTTATCGCAGAATGTGCTGCTGGATAAGATGAAAAAAGGCGCGGAGATGAATAAGCCCGGTGGCGGACGGTCGGGTATTTTCACCTTAGAGAACCCCGATATAAGCAAAATCGACATCATCTTTGCGCAGGATCAAAATGGATTAAATGCGGGCAGCTTCTTTATCAGGAGGAGCGAATTTTCGAGGATGCTTATTGATTTGTGGTCAGAACCATTATTTGTCCGTGAAAACTGGGATGGGCAAGAACAGGATGCATTGGTAAGCTACTTTCCAATAGCTACTTGCTCCTCCACCGACTAGCTATACCTCGAGTTAAACCATGCACTTACGGTATTCCCCAGTGGCACCTAGTGAAAGAGCACCCAACAGTCCTTGAACACCTCGCGCTTGTCAGTCAAACACAAATCAATGCATACCCTGTTGAGAATGTGGCCGACATGTCCTGGGAGACTGGGAATCTTGTGGTTCACATTGCCGGCTGTTGGGTAAAGAATCAATGCAATGATCAATGGGAGAAGTTTATGGATCGTCGAATAGTTGTATCTGCTTCCATGAAAGATGACTTTGTAACCGGAGCAACTGCTAAGGCTACGTGATGAATCCATGACTGACGTTACTTACGTGGCGTTTGCATGGACAACTATGTACGATAATTGAGAATATCTTGTTACTGTCGACAAGCCATTATTCTCTGTAGCAATATACAGCGCAAAAGCGAACAATATGTATAAATTTATGCGTGTATATATTAATTCGAAAGAGGATTGCTTATTATGAACGGCTGCTTTTTATAATAATTACAAGTATTCCCACTCCACCTTGCCATCTCAGCTTGAAAGATGGTTCTCGGATATTAAAGCAGTCAATATTTGGCTTTAATGTAAATCTTCAGAATTATTTAAATTTCTGGACAAAGGCAAGTTACATACAGTATGAAAAAAGGGAGGTGTTTGATGACGGTCCTAAGTAGGTAGTTGCTTATGTAACCGCGGCGACATCGTTGAGACACTGAGCTTCGCTAGTGCTCAGGCTGGGATATGAAATTTTTTGAAAACAATTCAATGCATGAATAGGACAACGATAAACACGCCGTCTTGGCGCCGAGTGTTATTGTTATGTGCAGAATAGGTAAAGAAGATTTAGCTTTCTTGAACAATAGTGATAACTTTGGGTATATGCGGGGTTTCCACCATATCATCACCATTACTACCTGGCAGTACCAACTACTCACGTTCGCCACCATGGCTTTAACCGACAACCAACAGCAAGCAGCAGCGGCTGCAGTTGTCTGTTACTGTACTTGCAGAAGCGGTAGCGCAGACAAGAGGAGAATGCAACTCAGTACCGCTTGCCGCTACCAATTCCTCCTGGCCCATCTTTCAATCTTGAGCTATACAGCGAAACTTGGTCACTTGAATTTCTCCGGTATGAGGCTTTAGACCCCGCACAGCACAGAGCTGATTATATAGATTTACCCCACTGCAAATTAGTTCTATGCTTCCACTCCTGGCTTTACATGAAATCAAGTACCGGTTCAAGTGCAATTGCGAATCCAAAATGGCCCTGTTTGCTCCTCTAATGCCTATCTGCACTCTGCCGGTTGAACGCTCTTATACAAACATTTGAGCACTCTCGCGCCTAGCTCTCAATTGTTTTCAATGATGTACTAAGTCATTTAATTCTACAGTACCACAGTCTTCTGTTCTGGGACCCAGAGAGACTTACCTACAATACATTAGCACGGTATGCATCTGCGATTGAAAGGAGAGGAGGAGTAAGTAGAGTGTGGGGGTTAATCGATGGTACGATGCAGGCAACTTACCATCCAAAGGAGAATCAGGAGCTGTACTACTCGGGTTATCAGAAATGCCATGCAGTTAAATACCAGGCAGTTTTGACCCCTGATGGTCTTATTTCCCACCTTGGAGGACCTTACACTGGGCGAGAAAGTGACTGGACCATTTAACAGGACTCAGGACTTGTTTCGAAACTCTGAGAATTGCATTACCGTGAGGAACAACCAGTCGAACTCTACATCTATGGGGACCCCGCCTACAGCCTTTCTTATGGTGCTATTTGTGCCCATCAGGCTCTTCCGAATTACCCTCTCAATCCTCTTCTGGCCTCGGTAATACTCTTATGTCAGGGCTGAGGATTAGTGTGGAACATTAATTTTGAAAGATTATGATGCTGTGGGGATACAACGCATTCAGAATGGGAATGACGATTGGGGTTTCTCCAGTGGCTGCATACTGTATGGTCTCAGTTCTATTGTGTAATATACATAGCTGCATTAATGGGAACCAGATAAGCAAGATATTCTGCTGTCAGCCTCCTTCCGTAAATACATGTCTAGCTGGAGCCTAGCTGTGTAAGAATCAACTGTAGCATATCCTTTGTCTCTTTATTTCCTGTCTTGACTGCATCTTCAAGTTCCAGTCCATCCAATCGTGTGGTACCTCCTCAATAGCTTCCAAAGCTCTCTTCGCATTTTCTTTTGCCATATCGTCTCTCTGTCCTGTAGAAACCATCTTCTCCAATACCTTTGAAACCATGGAACCCATTCCCGTTAAGGGTTTTACCATCTTATCATCGTTAGCTACATCCTAATCTGTCTGTGTTTCACTGCGAACTATTTTTTGCATTTGTTAGACCTTCTGAATAACTACCACATTGTCCCACTGCTCGTGAGAGAGCCCTTGGTCCTCACCATATTTAGTGGAATTTTTCCTGGCTTCCGCTTCCTAATCTCTCTCCTTATCTTCAGTTTCATTCCAATTACCATACAGATTATTATCATATGAGTAGGTACGCTTCTGACTGTGGGGAACAAGTAGATGGTCATGAAGCACACTGGCATGAGCAGTTTCCTGGGTTAGAAGATCTTTCGTTTTCATCCTTCTCCCACTGGAGCTATCCTCCCTTTCAATCCACTTATCGATATTCTGATCCAGCTCGGTATCCCTTTGCACAGTACCGGACTCTTTCTGTTATGCTGTCACAGCCACTCGTTGCTCATCAGTAAGCTGATTTACAGTACAATCAGAGTGCTTTAGCTCTTTGTTAATTTTTATTCCAATATATGGTCGGTCAGACCTACGTTACGGGCTTTTGGGATTCAGCTGGAGATGTTGGCCAAGTGCGCATAACATAAATGAGGGGGTAACCAGACAAGAGGTACTGCCCGGACATGGCTGTGTACCGGCTTTTAATATCCCCACACGCTGCAAATTTGCGCTCTGCACCACCAAATCAACCCAATGACACGCACAAAGCTTCGGCAGGAAAAGTACAATCAGAAGGAGTGGTAGCATTGGCACGCTGTGGAAAAGCAATCCCAATGCGGTACATCCTTTCCTGTGCTAGCATTATAATATGGCATTGCAGAATTAACTATGGTAGATTGTGTTTAGAATGGCCTTACCTAGTGTTAGGAACGGATCCGGGGAACCAACCAGCGGTCCGGGTTTGGACCGCAAAACCGGGTCGGTTCGGTTTCAGACCACTCCAAAAACCTGACCCGCTGCTTCTTGGCAGGCCAAACCTGTACCCTTACCTGCCAACCCATGGCTTTTGCCAGGTTTGGCTAGACCCATTGGTTCCAATTGGTGGTACTGCATTTTGGGGTTTCTATTTATGGTCGCATTCAGATATCCTACAGTTGATAGCAAAAGGTAGCTGTATGTACATCATTGTCATATTTGAACTTATTGGCAGCCTGTTGAATTAAAACAAAGAGAGAAATTCTCCTGTTACGTGGGTTCTTAATCCCAATAATCAATACAACATTTATTGAACTAAGTACGACCGCCTATCTAATGATCACTTTCTTTCCTCGTCTTATCCTAAGACTCAACCTCTTGCACCGTAACACAAGAGCGCGCTAAATCAAATCTCCTCCACAATCCTTCTCCTTCGTATAGGAAGATTAAACTTCCCCGTCATGCAACCACTCCTCTGCAAACTCCTCGAATGGTGGTGCACCAGTGTTCAAGTACTGCAACACCAGGTATTCGATATTCTCGAGTTCGCAGAAACGAATAACGTCTCGGTAAGTGCGGGTTAAACCAGCTTCGTCCAGCTGCGTAAGTAGTTCGCCAAATAATACGACAACCTGTTGGAGAGCGTATTCGGATTGTATCAGTTGTTGTCCAGACATATGTTGCCTGGTCAGGAAGATGTATAATAGTAGCAATGATTGAGATAGATAGAATTCTTAATAATATTTCAAGATCATCTTCGGTGTTCTCTGAAAGCTAATCTTGTGGATGATGTCCCTCAATTCCTTTGACCAGCGCTGGCTCTTTATAACCCTCACTCCTCCTCAGGTGTGATAGCGCTATCACAGCCACACCCTTTAGCGCCCGGTGATAACTTGCCACGACACCCTCTGGTAGTTGCGTCCTTGCAATGTGGTTTGAAAGCGTTACGCTCCTGATAAGAATCAGGCCATCCATCGCATGATATCAGCTTATCCTTTCTCAACTCAGGCATCATTTGCAATTGTACAAGTCGGTAGCTGGAACATCTACCAACCAAGTTGGCAATGCTCATCGCCTCTTAAATCCCTCATGCAAGTGATTATTTAATTGCATCATAGATGTAACTGGCGACCAACCGATACTATGCCAACGTAGATTATTGACACGTAAGCTCGTATCCGATATGAGGTTACATTGCGATCCAGACTACTTGAGCCAACTAGTAGTGTTCGCTCTAGGCCGGCGCCTACGTCATTAATCCCTCAGTTACGTCATGCTAAGGTCGAGACTAATCTCCATTCCAGAACGTACCCCTCCGAGTCCTAGCCTGTTATAGGTAGGGGAGAAGAGTTCACTTAATCGCATATTGACTATCAACTGCCATGCATGAAACAGATGCATGTGCCGCAAAGTATTCACGAGTGAACGAAGTATACTTCATGCGACAAATATGAACTCCCGCTCAAGACCATATTACTGACCACTTGAACGACACATGCATAGGTGTTATACATATCAATGATATGTATGCATCTTGAGACTCGTAATCAAGTATCATTATCGCTGCTTGGAGTCAACCCCTAACAGCTCCCTACCCCATCCTGAAAATGAGTATCAATGGAATGTCAACGATTGTAGGTGCTGCGTTCTGTGTAATCTAAGGGGCAACAGGTTACTGATAGTCATAAACGTAGTATTGACAGCCTTGATAGGTAAAAAAGCAAGCAACATGCCCGCTGCCGCATCCTGAAAATTAGCATCAAAAGAGCATCAATGATTTCTGGCCTTGAATCATGGTTGATGAACATGGGATGTGACCGGTATTATGTATAAACGAAGTTTTGACTGTTTTTGTAAGCTAAAACGCCCAACAAATACTATGTTGCAGCTTGGTAAATAAAATAGGTTATTACTGTCTGGGAGGCTGTCGTGGGAATATACCTTGTGTATCTGCTTATAGAAGCTGCCAAATCACTGTTTATAGATGCTTATCATCTAGTGCCACTTATATTACTGAAGATGCAAGACCAAAAATCATTGACGCTCCTTTGACCCACATCTTCATGATGTGACATGGAGCACGCCGCTAGTTCTTTGGCTTACAAAGGCGGCCAATACTCCATTTGTAACAGTCAGCAACCATTTACAACTCAGATTACCAAAGATGCAAAACCAAAAATCATTGACACTCTGTTGACACTTATTTTCATGATGGGGCAGGGAGCATGCCACTATTTCTTTGGCTTACAAAGGCGGCCAATATTCCATTTATATCAATCTGCAACCATTCACAACTCAGATTACCAAAGATGCATGACCAGAAATTGTTGACGCTCCTTTAACGCTCGTTTTCATGATGGGGCAGGGAGCATGCTGCTATTCCTTTGGCTTACAAAGGCAACCAATACTCCATTCATGACAGCCTGCAACCATTCACAAATCTGATTACCAATGATGCAAAACCAAAAATTGTAGACGTTCCGTTGATGCTCATTTTAATGAATCGTCTAGTTAAAATCTGCTGACCACAATAATTGTATGCATAATGATTTCAGCATATCGGGTGCCATTCGGACTGATTTTGCAAAGGGCCCCATGGTGAAGCTAGGCCCAGTACTATTCTTGCAATGGTCACTCTCATTATATTGAAATTTATATATCTCGCTGAATTGTGCATTTTACCAGCTATATTACAGTTTATGAACAAATATTTACATGCGACTGCTCATTATTCTCCCATCATATTTCTCTAAGTGAAATTCCCGGTCAAGCAATATATTGATTCAGGCGAGAAATCATCCACTTATACTGTCCTACTTTTACTTGTTTCCGTCATTCCTTCTTGTTTCCATTGTACTAACCGTTACAATCACACTTTCAGCCTGTTTCTTTGACCTCCGTGATGGCCGAATCAGTCTGGGAACATTTGGTGCATCACTCACATCTCACTGCGCTGGGGTGTCTCGATCCTTGATGCCGTTGTCTTGCGCTACATCAGATTCATCATCAGCCTCTTAGTTGTCTTTGCTCACATATGGGTTATCCAAGTCACCATTCCAGTTAAGCCAATTTTTGGTATTGGAAATGCTTTGGGGTGCACTATCTTCATCACTTTCGGCCGGATGACAGTCGATGTTCATGAATCGGCGTACACTCAATATTTCAGTTCATCCTCTAATGAGGTCCTTTGCAGACAAAGCTGGTGGCAGAGGTGATCTTTCCGACAATTTAAATGCAGCTGCACCATCATGTTGAAAGTTTGACCAGGATGCATTAACAATCTCTTCAGTATCCGAAATGTATTCTATTGCTGTCATCTGTTTGTTTTGAACGCATGAATCCTTCAAGGTAGCATGGAGGTTCCAGCTGCCCTGCCACATCTCCAAAAAGTCTTGGACGTTCGCCATTCTGTGCAATTTTCATTCCTCAGCCTCTCTCTTCAGTTCTATGTCGTTTTCAGCTGCAGCCGTATCCAATGCGGAATCGTCGTCTGCCAATATTCTGTCATTGGCTCGTGTATACTGCCCTACAACGACCTTTTTGCAAAAGGTCTTGCAAGTTGTTTTTGACTGCCTCCATCTGATAATGTTTCGCCCAAGGGAAGAACTGGCCTCCACGCCAACAGCATGTAGTATGACAGAAAAAACGTCGCGTGCCACATTGGAGACATCAGTATACTTTGAGTGTGTTTTCTTATGCTGGTGCCACCAGTCAGTAATATCGGGCAACCAAAATGTACTGCTAATCTCAATGGGGTCAGAGTGGTTGTCATTACGATTTGGATTCACTTGCCCCCAATGCTTTGAAGATTCAGGTGATGAATTGAAATAGTGCATTGCGACTGTGAATAAGCGTGCTGTGTGATTACTGCGTCTGGGTGTTATTTCAGCTACATTGTTAGGTGTCAAGTATTCATTATCATCGCTGGACAAATCATATCGATCCAAAGACGATTGATCAGATCCAGATGCCAATGTGCTGTAGAAGTGGTTGGTGCTCACAGCTCTTTTGGGTTTATTGTCTGATAGTCACTGCTGTTTGGCACAGTATTGGTTCTCCACATACTTCAGAAACTCCTTATCATATTATGTGGTATATGAAGTCTCGTCATCAGGATTTATATCCATTCGCTTGTCCCACTTCCTAAACAATCGCAGGGTCGGAAAAGTATCGAGAATATGTGCTGAAATGAGACGTTGACTAGTCATTGGAGTTACTGCAGAATACTATGTGGACAGCTTCTGTCGCACAAACTTCATGGCAAAGTATAACTCTTCCTTCCATCGGGTCTACTTCTTTGCCCAGGATCGCATGAAGCCATCCATATGATCGAACATTTGATTGTATACAGTGATAACATGATGCCGAGTAACCATATGCCGTTTCGACATCCTCAGGGTCCAGTATTGGAATGGACTTAGGACTTCTATGACGTACTTGACGATGGTCCATTCCTCTTCTGTTTAGAGAAGTGCCCGGTATTTGCTGTATTTTGGGTTCTTGAGCCATTTGCGGGTGAATTCTTGTAATCGGTAGGCTTGCTCAATCAACTGTAGTGTCAAAATCCGTCGTGTTTTCAAATCCATATTTGGTTGTACGGCTGTGTGTACTTTAGCATTGTGCCAGTGAATGAACTCGTTTCGACAACCAGGTGTCAGTGTAATCCACTCTGTAAGTATTCGCTGGTATACAGAGGTCCGTTTCAGTACTTTCAACAATTCTTCAAAAGTATACTTTCCCAATTATCTTCGCTATACCTTGCTTCATGGCTGACACCTTGTTGATTCTAGCATTGCCTTACTTTCGAAGTCTTTGACTCTGCCCAATGTCTACACTTTCATTCTCTCCAAATTGTTGATCACACTCATGGGCTTCCCTTAACTTGGTGTAGCCATGTACCTCCGCATTGCTCATGAATGCACCTAAAGAAAGCTGAATGATGTGTGCCATACATGGTATGTGGTTTCGCAAAGCAAGCCATTTGTTTCCAGAGGGCTCAAGTGTTTAATATAGGTTCCGGGTCATTGAGTAATTTGATGAATCATTATCAGTCATAATTTCAAGTAAACAGCCATCGGTAAGCTCAAAACTCTCAAGAACTTCTTTCAAGTGTATTGCTAGTGTTGCCCCAGTATGTTGACTCTTGACCTATTATCCTCAGTTAGCTTTGTAAAAGGAAAAGAAGTGGTATTCCACCTCAGCGAAAGTGAGTTGCACTTCTCCCAATGCACAATTTTGATCCATATAGTAAGGAATAACAGACGTTATGCACAATATATTCGTTGATGTCCACCCATCTTAAGCTAAGCTAACTTTATTTCTTGATGGCAATTGCTTCTTAATTGCATCCACTATCAGGGAATATTCCATAAGGCAACTGTTATTGAAAATACGGAAGTATCTACATTTCTCTTACTAATATTTGTACCTTTCTTTTCATTCTCCATAAATATGGAAGGTTGTTGCAGATAAGAATAATGTGGTGTGTTAATACTTTTGTATAGTGTTATCGTAAGATGTCCAGAAAGTTCCGGATAGGACTTGTCTAGAATCTTCTTTTTAGTTCCGTTAGGAAAGGATTTATCAGCGCTTATCTTTTAGAACACGCCTAGATTGTTCTAAAGGTTTTCTTACAGTTCTTGTTTATAAATTAAGTACAGCTGAAGAGTTTTTCATTACTGTATTAGGATATTGTTCCGTGACTGTGGTCACGGACAATCACTTCTTATTTTGTGTATATATAGATGCTGTTTCTCCAGTTTGAAAACAGTTCTTTAGACAAGCTCTGACATTGATAAGAATACAATACTATCTTCTCCATACCTTCTCCTCAGTATTATATGATCTTGTTTTGAACACTTCTCTACTTCGTTACTTTTATCATATTATTTCTTAGAGTACTCTTCGTTAGATTTTAACCAATCTATTCGTACTTTCGCACGATATTCCATTAGGTTATGAGCCCGCTTGAGTGATACGGAATCTAATACCGAATATCCATTTCTACCAGTTAATCTTTTCGATAAACCGATTGAATACGAAGACCTACCCTAACAATCACCTACCTGACCAACACCACCAAAAGACCTCTTCGATATACCACTCCCTCGTGACAAAGGACAAGGAATAATGGCTCCTGGCGAATCCTCCTCCATAAATGCGTTTTCCTTCTCTACACGAGTAGACAAAAAGACTCCTGTGAATGTTACGCTCGAAAGTATCGGCAAACTCACGGTACAGGAGAATTATAGGATTTGGAGTGCCTCGATGACCATAATCATGAAAGGGATAAAGCCTTACGAAGTGGTGGTGGATGGTGTGGTTCCTGCTGAAGGAGCTGACGCAACAGAGGTCGATGCTTACCACCATCTTTGCCATACCGCGTCGACCATATTCATACAGGTGGTCTCACAAGACATCTTGGAGAAGATTGTCGAGCTTGAGGAACCAAACCTGATGTGGACCTGGCTTCGCACTGAATATTATAGAGATTTGGCTTATGCACCAGTTTCTCAAATAATGAATCTAGTCTCTCTTCCTACTCAATACTCCGGCAACAACTTGTCAGAATTTATATCCATATTTGAGTCCCAGTGGCTCCACCTCACCAAACTCTCGAAAGGATCCTCGGATTCATATCGGACGATCTTTGTGGCCTTTCTACAGGAAGGTAAGGCCAAACGAGATTTTTTGATGGGGTTTTTGGTTAAACACCATCAAAATGTGATCGATAATCTTACGACAAAAGATAATTTGTTGTATGCCGATGTTGAACAACGGCTATTGGATATCGACACCTCCGACTCCAATAACGACACTGACCTGTTTACTTCTAAACCTTCGGGTAATAAGAAAAAGGGTAAGAAGCCCAAATGGAATTCCGACTCTTCCTCATCAAAGTCAAAAACCTGTACGTGGTGCAGGAAACATAATCCCGGAAAATCCGAATGACATACCTGGAATGAATGTTTCCACCTGCAGAAACTCAACAAGGAGAAGAAGGAGAAGCGAAAGATGAAGAGGCAAACGTTACAACGGAGACTAAGGTAAGAACCAAATCATTCTACTTTGACACGGCCTGTACCTCACACATGACCCCTTATGCCGGACGTCTCCTTAACTATACAAAGTGTTCCCGATTTGTAAAATCCAGTTCACAGGAAAGTATGGAGATTGAAGGCAAGGGAACTGTAATTATGGAATGTGTTCTTAGGGATGGATCGGTTTCTTCTTTCCGTGTTTGTGATGTTTTACATGTTCCTAAGTTAGGACATCCTCTGATTTTGTGGAGAAAATTACGCACTAAAGGATATACAGAGTTTGGGGAGGGGGATTTCATTTCAATTAATAAAGGAACAAAAGTTATGTTTGAAGCTGTTTTTGATGGAAATCTGTTTAAAATTCCTGAGATTTCACAATCGGCCCATATTACTTATGATTTCTGGCATCGGGCTCTCGGACATCTCGCACCATCCTCGATAGATAAAGCGCTAAAGATATATTCCGATGCCGATATACCAGCAAAACCAAAGGACTTTATCTGCTCCTCCTGCATTAAAAGCAAAATGACACGGAATCCTCGACCGTCTACGACAACGAAAGATAGGAATAAACTGGATCATGTTCATTCCGTCTTGAGTGAACCCTTTCCGGTTCCGTCATATGGTACCTCCCTTTATTATATTACTCTAATCGATGATGCTACAAGGGTTGCGTGGGTTCGATTTATGAAACAAAAATCAGAGACTACGAAAATTGTCAAAGATTATGATACAGATATGGAGCATCAACACCACAAATCCCCGAAGGCTTTTCGAACGGATAATGGAGGGGAGTATGTTATCAAGAACTTGAAAGGGTTCTTTGAGTCAAAGGGAATTAGACATGAGTTTACTCCTCCTTATTCTCCTGAGTCAAACGGAGTTGCAGAACGTCTCAATTGAACTATAGGAGAAGCACTTAGAGATATACTTGAAAGTGCGGTAACCTACGATAAAAAATTATGGGCTGAGGCTGTGTTAACCTCAATATATATAAAAAACCATCAGCCTCATTCGGCACTAAAGGATCTAACTCCTTATGAGGCTTTTTATGGCTTAAAGCCATCGATTCAGCATCTTCAACCTTTCGGCAGAGAATGTTATATCCATGTACCTTATCAGAAAAAAAAGGATGGAAAGAATCTCTCTCCGAGGGCACAAAGAGCTATTTTTACTGGATACACCAACACCATTAATCATTATAAAGTGTTCTTACCTGATACGAAGAGGACCAATGTATCGGCAGACATTTTCTTCCCTCCTCTTGAGATAGAAGGGGCTTCACCCCAAAGAAAGAAATCGATTTACCAGCACCAAACTCCATCCTCTCAAACATCCCTTGATTACACCTGTACTAATAAAGGTGAAGGAACGGATGATTTATGGAGACAATGGATGAGGGAAACCCCTCAAACAGCTAATAATATGTTCGACACTGGTCATCCAACTATTGATCGAATTATTTTAGCAGATTTTAACGCTGGAAAACGAGACGAGTATCTTGGGGCTCCCTATTGGGTTTACGATGATAACGATATGGGATATTGCGAAACCTGACCCGAACAACCAGTCGAAGACGATATTCAAAGTTTCGATTGTTCAGTACATACAGCAATTCCCAACGATCACTTCTTGGAAGAAGATGAACATCAGAATTCAGACCAACGATCTCAACTTCCATTTGGAAATGTCGGTCTTCCTCCTCCACGGCCTATGATGCCACCACCAATTCCATTTGGTCAGGTCGTTACACGTGTTGGAAGAATTGTCCATCCTCCAGATCGTTATGGATTTGGAAATGATGCAACAATGCTTGATGCACCTCCTCAATCTCCAGTTGCAACTCCTGAGTTGGAAGGAATTGAAGATAGTCGATGGGCAAATTTAAGTGTATTACTAATAGATGAACCAAAGTCTTATTGACAGGCCAACGCATCGCCGCAATGGTCAGATTGGAAGAAGGCTATGGCTGATGAATTAAAGTCACTTAAAGAAAATGATGTCTGGGATGTTATCCCAAAACCAAAGGGAAGGAAAATTGTTGCTAGTAGATGGGTATTTAAAGCTAAAGGAAATGCTCAAGGAGAAGTCGAACAATATAAAGCACGGTTAGTTGCCAAAGGTTTCTCAAAAATCTTAGGCCAGGATTACGATGAAATATTCGCCCCCATTGTTCGCAACGATTCTCTTCGACTTTTATTAGCCATATCGGCATGTAAAGGATGGCGACCGAGGCAACTGGACGTCAAAACTGCATTCTGATATGGGATTTTGAAGGAAGAAGTTTATATGGATCTACCAGAAGGCAGCTGGATAGACGGAATGGTGCCAAAATTAAAGAGATGTATATATGTATTGAAACAATCTCCGAGGGAATGGTACTACCGGTTAGTGGAATACCTAGGACCTTTCAGATTAGTTATCACTGCTTGGGATCTCTGTGTTCTCGTCCACGAATCAGGGAATCTGTTTTTGGCTATATACAATCACTCAACTCTCTCAATTCAACTCATCTCCCTCGGTTATGCACCTTACAGCCGCAAAACGAGTACTTCGATATCTCCAAGAAACAAAGGATAGACACCTGTTTTATCCTTGGAATAATCAACTCAAAATGATGGCATATATGGATACATCTTACGGCAATTGGTTAGATACCAGACGAAGCTTTTCGTGATATATCTTTCAACTTGGAAATGCCAGTATCTCCTGGAGATGTCGGAAACAGTGGTCCGTTGCTACCTCTACTTGTGAGGCTGAGTATATGGCACTTGCTATGACGACAAAACATTATCTCTGGTTGAAACGTGGACTTTAGGAGTTATTGAAACAGGATATACCGACAGCTCTCTTTTGCGATAGCAACACGGCCATTAATGTGGCATATAACCCAAAACTTAACGACCGATCAAAACATATTGATGTGGCATATCACTTTACTCGAGAACAAATCGACAAGGGGAATATGTCAGTTATGTATGTACCATCGGAAGGAAATTTGGCAGATATATGTCCAAAGGGAATGACGAGATATGGGAATAACCACTTATGCTCAAAAATATTTGGATTAAAGTGAGAAGGGGTATTGAAAATACGGAAGTATCTACATTTCTCTTACTAATATTTGTACCTTTCTTTTTATTCTCCATAAATATGGAAGGTCGTTGCAGATAAGAATAATGTGGTGTGTTAATACTTTTGTATAGTGTTATCTTAAGATGTCTAGAACGTTCCGGTTAGGACTTGTCTAGAATCTTCTTTTAGTTCCGTTAGGACAGGATTTATCAGCGGTTATCTGTTAGAACGCGCCTAGATTGTTCTAAAGGTTTTCTTACGGTTCTTGTTTATAAATTAAGTACAGTTGAAGAGTTTTTCATTACTGTATTAGGATATTGTTCCGCGACTGTGGTCATGGACAATCACTCCTTATTTTGTGTATATATAGATACTGTTTCTCCAGTTAGAGAACAGTTCTTTAGACAAGCTCTGACATTGATAAGAATACATTAATATCTTCTCGATACCTCCTCCTCAGTATTATATGATCTTGTTTCGAACACTTTTCTACTTCTTTACTTTTATCATAGAATTCCTTCGAGTACTTTTCGTTAGATTTTAACTAATCTATTCGTACTTTCGCACCTTATTCTATTGAATGTTGCTAAGAGTGCTGGCGGAGGGTAGCACAAGATCGCTGCATAGTGCTTTATATGACACTTGTAGCTCAAGGTTTGATGTAGCGTTTCATGGAATGTGAGCCGAAACAAACCCTAACATGAGGTAGCAATTCCAGGTGTTTTGGTGAAATTCAGCTGTTTCATAGTCCTGATCTGTCAGTTTTGATTGTTCTGTCTGCCATCACAGTTAATATGGCTAAGGTCTCGATATCAAATACCAATTTCAATTGTGACCCTACGATTGTAATTCCTTGACATTCTTGACAATTCAGTATAGGCCAAGCTGTTTCATCGACCATTGACTTAGTCAATTCAGACACTTTGGACTCTGTTAATTTGTTATACTTTGTGATGTGCGCTTTTGCCAGCAAGCCATTCCCCATTGAGCTGGTACAATGTTCTGATGGATGACAAAGAACTTGATGACACACAATACACATGATGCCAGGGCTGCCAGTCTTCTCAATTCCACAGTGCAAATTAAATCACCACACTGAGGCATGTCTAGAATCATTCCAAGCAATTGAACGCTTCAAGTCCAGATTAATAGAAGTCCACGAAGCATCAAATATGATTTGGAGGGTAAAGTCGTTCACATCACGAATAAAGACACGTTCATTTTGGAAGATAGCATACCGTCCAGCAACAAAGAATTTGTAGATTTTGAATCGGACATGGTATTAGGAATTTGATTGCTGTGTAATTTGAGTTGAGTGACAGTCAAGAGCTATGATATCGTGAAGTAAGCTGCTTGTTCTTAGATATTGACTCTAGAGCTACCAGCAAGAAAAAAGTAAGACCTGTGTGACATTGCCATAGATGCTTATTTTTTGGAGGCAGTAGTGATATCGTAACTAACTTCATTACCTATAAACGCAGCCAATACAATGATTATGGTGTGGTACAGTTGCACAGACCCTTGATTGTTGAAGATGCGATACCAAACATTATTGACGCTCCGTTGACAGTCATTTTTAGGAGGTGTTAGCGATATGTGCCCTACTGTTTTTGCTCATAATGGCGGCCACCGTACTGGTTATGCTATATAGTCTTTACACAGCCCATGGATTATCCAAGATGCAAGACCAATATTCATTGATGCTGTGTTGGCGCTAATTTGTAGAAGGTGGTAGCAATATCATCTGCATCATTTTTGCCAAGAAAGACAGCCAATATGATTATTATGTGACGATTTCGATGAATAGCCATGGGATTATCCATGTTGCAACTTTAAAACTCATTGACCCTCCGCTGAAGCTCGTTTCTATTATGAGGCAAGAAGTGTTCCACTTACAATTTTAGCTGAAAAGATGCCCAATCGTATATCTTTGGCTATATGGGACTATGCAGCACATATGATTGCTGAAAGTGTAAGACTAAAAATCATTGACGCTCCGTTGAGGCTTACATTGAACACATCCTAACCGTCATTGAATCTCCAACAACTGTATGATATGAATGAAACAATAATTATTGACGATCCATGAATCGTTTCTATGTATGATCATTTGCATCCAGAACCGTCGTGGCCTCTTAATTTCAAAACCACCATCCTATACGGTATCTGAGTGATGAATGGTATGGCCAGTGTGTATTCTGGTGCTCTTGGCTGGCAATTCATGGTAAGTTGATTTGTGTGCTAATTTTTGATTAATATAGCCCAACTTCCTCACCTGTCCAGATCCAGCCCCTTTTCCTCCATTTCCATGATATACTATATGGAATATTCAAAATTTCACCCATGTGCACTAGGTTTGAGCAGAGTGTTATGCAGTTGGATGCATGGATGAAAGCAGCATGACGGTCGTCAGACACACAGATTTGTATAGTGCACTGACTGCTCCTTCGATAGCTTGTGTGACATAACTAACTTAAATTTTATTAGTCGATTTCTTCATTAATTTCGTTTGTACTGTCCCATTTAACAGTAACCGTAAAGGTGCTATAATGTTTATTGGTCGTCTTGCAGCTATATTTGGACACTAAAACTTTCACATCGTACGTACAACCCTTGTACATACACAGACAAAATTTCATGTCTCATGGTTTGGTCACTCAAATCAAGTACAAGCTGACATGTAGTATAATTGGTTCACGAATTGCTTTCCAAATTGATATAACATCAAAAATTTCAATTTGCATATCGTTTCTTCAGGCAATACATGCACTGTCACCATGTCTTTGTCCGAGTCCGATATTTATATGGTGATTAACCAGAGGGGAAAATGCAGGGGAACAGGCTTACAGGTTGAATAGGCTTCGCTTTCTTAATCGGTGACGAATCAGGCTCCGCATCGGGGGGAAGTGATGGTATTTGTTTATTCGACTGCGCTGTCCCTGACCCTAACCTTATAAGACTACTTCCTGGTCAAGAAGTTCATTGCGGTATTCGTGATATTTCCGGGATAATATCAAGAGACTACATAAGATCTCCAAATGTTGCGGGTGAAAGTGTTGCTGCATCATTGTCCGTATGCGGTCTAACCACTGCTGGAACCTTCAATTCAGTTGTGTGGTACTTCATATCTATTTGATGAAAGATGTCGGCCGCATCCCCCCATCCCGGTTGTGTCAATTCGTCAAACTTTATCTGCGTATGGCCCAAATCTGTCCATCTGCTGCTGTACCATTTTCGAGATCGTGTACATCACCCAGCAGGGTTCATTATCTTCGCTCAGCTTGCCCTGTTCTGAATGTTCATCATCTTCCCCATCCTCCTCATTGTCCAAACTTGCAAGATTGCTCAGAGTGTCTCAGATAGCATCCCACATCTCCTCATACGTTTGGCTATGCTCTCTAGATGTCAATCCCCCGCTTTCAGCACTTCTCATATCTTTGTGCTTCTGCTCAATTGCTGTCTCTGCATCCTGAACTCGCTTTGTTGCCACAGTGGTGTCTCTCTCTATGTAATGCTCCATTCATTTCTCTTTCTCTTCGTTATTCACAAAGTTTGTTTCTTGTCTTCTCTCTGCTACAAGGTTTATTTTGGATCGCATGCTGCGCAATGCACCTAGGGCTCAGATTGATTAAGCTTCCAAACAGCTCATGTCTTCAATCGTTTGATGATGTCGTCATGCGGATTGGTTGGTTAATTTGCTCTAAGTGCCAGCTGGAAGTCATGAAAAGTTCTTTTTCGAAGCATTGACCATTGTAGTTTGTGTTGACTTTTTATTGGGCGAGATGTTGGATGTTGCAAGATATGGACAATATGGAGGCAAGCTGCGTCTTTTATGTCAAGGTTGGTAAGTTTGATCAACTTGAATAAGCAAAATCAATGTTTTGACTGTTATTAAAAATGGGAATACTTATCCTAAAAATACAGTATGACTCGATTTTTAGTGTCAGTTTCATGTAAGATCCCTGGGATTGCTTCAGACAAACATCACGAGACATCCTCTCCGGCAAACCATATCCTGATCATATTGGACAATCATCAGATTTCCGCAGTCGTAAACCTCTATTACTCCTTGTAAACAAACAAACCACATCAGACCAACCTATTGCAAGTTGCGCAACAGTATGAAACCCCTGCAATTGGCAATCAGACGCAGCATGATTTAACATGTGTGAAACGTGCACCATGGCAGTTACTTATTCCATTTTGACTTGTAGCGAAGTATATACTCCTCAGGACTTCCCGCTTCTTTTTGTTATCATCTTTCTCTCCTATTCCACACCAGCAAATTATGGCTATACGAACACCTCAGCCAGGTGAGAACAGGACTGAACCAGGCGGATCAACAGGCGTTACACCTACTATGTTACTCTCCGGCACACAGGACGAATGCCGACACCAGTTAGTACACCACAATGCTGCCAATGTGGCAACCAAAAATATAACCCACGACACACATTTGAAAATTGTTCGTAAAACTGGAAGCAGCAAGAATCAGAAGTAGCATGCAATTGGAGGGTAGTATATTCATTACAATGAAAATGACGGTCAACTAACAGTATAATATACAGTGGATATACAAAAAGATCTCGGTTACTGGTCGATTTCTGGCCGTAACGGGAAACCTCCAGAGTCTTCCAAGGTATTTGTCCGCACAGGTTGTGAAATCGAACACGATGATGCTATCATCTTCGGGGTTTTCATGTACAAATATTGTGATAAACATCCCCGGGAGTGGACCAATGCGGCATAAATCACAATAGAGGAGGCTACGGAAGCGAATCTGGTTGAGGTAATTGCCAAATCTCATTATTGGATGCTACCACTTATTTCTTGTAGGTTTTCAACATGTCTGCAACAATGGCAAGGCAAGGAGGTCGGGTACAGCTCGAAAAGTCTGACATGTGCCTTGCATTGAATATGGCCAGAATGGCCAATTGCTGGTTTTTGTCTGCCACTATAGAGGAAACGCAATATTCCATCTAGAAATATCGGGCTGAAGTTTGACAAGAGAAGATGTGGGGAGTTCAGATTCGTGAGCATAAAATGGTGAAGGCTGCGATGGACAGATACCTGGCTATGATTTGTCAGAACCACACGCACAGCTGCCTTCCAAGCTACACTGGTACAGTGCGGAATCTCCAGTCATGCTGGAGGTGCAAAGGGACCGGTGCTCATCGACCAGTCTGACAGAGACAGCCAACACCAGAAGCGACTCAATTTCCACCCAGAACACTACCTGCACTACCCGGTCCCATTCAGGGCACCCAAAGATCACAAACTGAGAATATACCAGGCGGAAATCCGGATTCACATGTTCCACTTCCCATTACCCATCTTTTCAATTTTGATGCATTACCCGGGGATAGCATACACGATGAAGATTTTTATCCATAATTGCTGATTGATGAAAGTACACCACTTGGTTAGTATACTATCTGCTGTGTCTGAATGCTGCGAACATACATTTTGAAGACGAGAGCAGCCTACGCAATGTACAAGCAAGTGGAAATGAGCATTGATCGAAAGGAACAAGATTTCTGTCCATTATAATCTACAATTTGCAGACACTTTAATGTAAATTTTAAAGGATATATTTTAATGTATTATAAAAGAACAATGTGGTGATCACGGATAAAGAACATGAAGATGTTAGAATCGCTGCCAAACCATTGTGAATGATACACTGTGCCAAATAAAATGATTGCATATTGCCGATAAGCCTGTGGCAAAATGATTGTCAACGGAGCATCAACAGTTGTAGGTGTTGTAAGTCTAGTAGAAAAGACTTGATATCAATGTTATTAGACATAATGCGAGTATTGGAAACCATTACAGGCTGAAATGATATCTGCATGCTCCCTGCTCCATCATGACAATGAGCGTCAATGGAGCATCAATGAATCTTGGTTTTGCATCATTGGTAATCTGAGTTGTGAATTGTTGCAGACTGTCATAAATGGTGTATTGGCCGCCTTTATAGAACACATGAAAGACGAGATGCTCCCTTCCTCATCATGAAAATGAGCGTCAACAGGCTGTAAACAATTTTTGGTCATGTAAGTAATGTAATTGAAAAGTGACATGGTTGGTGTTATCTATAACCCACCTCTTGGCAGCCTTTATCGGCAAAAAGATATGTGGTAGGTTCAATGCCCCCTTCTGACAATGAGTGTCAACAGAGCGTCAGTGATCCTTCGCAATGCATCTTTGGTTGTCTGAAGGGTAATGTGTGGCCAAAATTCATATACAATGTACTGGCTGCCTTTTGAGTCAAAATAGGGCGGGATATCTTGGTCACCCCATCACGACAATGAGCATCATTAGAGCATCAATGATTTTCATCCTTGTTAGTCAGGTAATTAAAATGTCATTTGGTAGTTGTTACTTATAATTGCAGTATTGGCAGCCTATATTGGCAAAAAAGTAAGCAACACGGTCAATGCCCCATTCTGAACATGATCGTCAACCGAGCGTCAACAATTTTTGGTCTTGTAAGTCAGGTAATTAAAGTGTCATTTGGTAGTAGTTAAGTATAGTAGTGGTATTGGCGGCCTTTATTGGCAAAAGAGGAGGGTGCATGGTCTCTGCCCTATTCTGAAAATGAGTGTCAACAGAGCGTTAACGATTTTTAGTCTTGTAAGTAAGGTAACTGGAAATTGATTTGTTCACTGTTATGCATAATGGACCTATTGGCAGCCTTTGTAGGCAAAATAGGATGTGACACAATCACTTCCCCATTCTGAAAACTTTGTTACCCCATTATGATAATGAGCTTCAACGGAATGTCGACAATATTTGGCCTTACATACTGGGTATTCATGGCATCATGCGGATATCAAAGCTTATAACAGATATACTGACTGCCTTAAAGGCAAAAATACATAATGTAGAAGGAGAAATATGGATTCCAAAATAATCGATATTGCAAACTGCAAAATATGCAAACAGTGATTATTAGGAGTTGAATAAGCGGTTTTGGCAAAATACAATTATCAGACAGCAAAAACAAGAGCATGATATGAATCAATAGATGGACACACTGGGCAACCCAACGAATTCAGATGGGTTGTAGATTTGCATCGAACCGTACCTGAATTGATGGTTTGGGTTTATTCAAAATCGGGACCATCAATTTGGCAACTGTTTGATTCTGACCCGGACTCGAATCCGAAGCGACCATTTGGAACCGTTGCCAACACTAGCGTTACCTGCTAGCTAGCAGACCAAAATGATCAGAACTTACCCCCAGCTGTAGAGAATGCAGTGGTTATTTTGGTTGAACAGTTATATGTGTGAGGATTTTCATTAAAAATAAACCATTACTAGATAATAGCATAGATACTAGTATAAAAGTGTATAGTTCAAGAATAGATTCCGTCTCTATTATATATTGGAAAGTACATGCTGTTTCAGATTCTCAATAGGTATTCAGATTGAGCGGAAAAATGTGTTATTGAATTTAATTTTGAATAGGTAAGTCAATATATCTTACTTATTTTGCAAGAATACTTTTGATAACTATAATATAATATACAAAGAGACAATATCAAAGTTTTTAATATATTCAACAGTGATAAAATATAATTCCCTAAGAGCAATTCAGAAAAGACCACAGCTAAATATTATATACAGCATTTCAATACAAGTATAAATAAATGTTGAAAACTAGAAATTGTTACTAATGTAACGTATCAAAAGGGAATTTTATATATAGTAAGCTTATGTTTTAGTTACAAAAACTGGAAGTATTTGATAGTCTAATACTCTGTAACTGATAATCTAATATCTATATTATAGTTTAGTAAAACTTAATCCATTGGCAATAAACTTGTGAGTAACTGGAGAGAGAATATTTACTATAATCCGGTAAGAGCTAAGTATTAAGGAATATATATCTTGTACAATTGGATAACTAGTATTAATAAAAGTCCAACACTTGGAATACTATTTATTAGTTTGCCAGGAATAACTATTAACCTTACTAGAATATTGAAGTCTTTCAATATTGACTTAAATCTCTATACCAGTATGTGAAAAACCCCTAGATACTAGACGGGAATTTTTAGCTATTTTTAAAACTACCTGCAGTTGCGGAAATGTAGACAGAATATAATAAAATCAGCAATATAGAATGGGAAATTCTTCAAGATAGTTCGACATTGAGATAGATCGGGAAACGGAGAATATACTGAATACTGGATTTTTACAATACTGATTTCCAGCATTCCATTACCAGCTATGTCAATCAATATATTTATCTTGTTCACATATTTGTATGATACATTCAAAATGAGTTTCGCCATGCTGGGAGTCGTTGTTCAGGACAATACCTGATGCATAGAAAGTCTGTTTCTTAGATAGCAATTCACTGTGCATTTGATATATAATACTATGAAACAACATAAAACTTCATGTTGAATAGATTAGTATGATATCAATGTGATTATATACACTTGATAAAATATATCATACTGCTATATGTACTTTATTTCATACTCCCATATTCTCTCCACAGTAAACTTTCAATTTCACTACATTGCATACTCCCTACCTATATAATTCTGCTCTTTTATGTAGATTAACAAGATACTTCCAAATATATCTACCAGTATACCCAGATGTATACCTCTGGAAATGACTTCATATCCGCTTTAAAATACACTTGGCAGTATATTTCTAACTATGCTTTTGGGTATACTGCCAACATCTTCTCAATTACCCTTCAGACTGTACACTCCATTGTAAGCCTTCAGCATACTTTCCAGTACAACCTGTCATCACTTTGAAGTACAATTCTAAACTTACTTTGATGCACTCTTTGAACTGCACTTGATGGTACTGTTTCCACCTACTTGACTCTACTCTCCCAATTGCACTTTCAAGATACTGGATACTTCCAATGTCTCTTGATAACATATTTGCATATATACTTCAAACTCAAATGAGAGACTTGTTACCTTGTAGATACCAGGAGGCATAAAGCAGATGGTATATGGCAGGCAGTATGTGGCCGGTGGCATACTGCTCGCAGCATATGGCAGGTGGAATGTTGCCAGTGGCATGTGGCAGGTAGCTGGCGGTAGGTAGCAAATAGTTGCCAATAGTATAATAATGGTCTATATTATAATCTAAACCTAATCTTTTGTACAACCACCACAATATGATCCTATAATACCTCAGAGTAATAGAGTAGGCAATTGCAGTATTATGTACTGTGGGCATGGTAAATGAATAATTTTTGGAGAGAGTAGATTACCATCTCAGGTATTTCAGATGAACCTGCTATCAGCATTACATTGATTTTGGGTGAATATATGTACATGCAATTTGGTATTGATAGTGATGATAGTGATAGTAATGGTAATGATAATAGTATTGAAAGTACATAGTCAAGTTAGTTGGCTTTATTCATGTCAAAGTCAAAGCTTTCACCAACTTGATACATTCTATTAGCTAAAGTCTTCAGAGACTTTGAGTTTTCAATTTGCCAAAAGATTCCTATTAAAACAATACTTCTGGCACAATATGAAAAGAGTCATGTGTGGCTTAGAAGTGAGCTCCCAAGTAGACTATCAAGCAAGCTCTCAAGCAGACTCTTCATTACACTCTCAAGCAGACTTTGAATGAGACTCTGTTGTAGGGTTTCAATGGGTCTCTTAAGGAAATTCCCAGGTGGAATCTCCAGTACCCACTGAAGAGTACGGTTATTGTATGCAGTATTACCAGCAACACTGGTTGGCAGTCATGACAGGCTGAGATTCATTGGCAGCCAGCTATCCATAGTCCCACAATTCCACATCTTGATATCTATGGACTAACTATGGTCAACCATGGCCTTGTGACTATACTGTAGTCCTTGAAAAGATTGCTATTTGCTGAACAGTGATGTGTGTAGGTGGCGTAGTCCATTATCCACTTAAACATTCGCCAATATACTTGATTCTGGGCGATATACTCTCCATATTAATCCAGCGGTGTATACATATCGTGTCGATTTGATTGTATATAGTACAGCAGTAGAAAGCGATTGTTATTTGCCAATGGCTTTTGAGCAAACTCAAATATGTGTCTGGAGATAGTAATAATATAGACTTGGAGATTCACATGCAAATAGTTATCATCACAGTGGAGGAATAAATTTGATGGTAATAATAGAAAGATCTTGTAGTGTGCAGGTAAGTAATATACAGATAGTGTTAGCAACGGTTTCGGATTGTCACTTCGTGTGCGGGTCCAGGTCCAAACCAAACAGTTGCCAGATCAACGGCCTGGGCCGTCGATGAACCCAAACAGTCAACTCAGGTACAGTTCATTTGTAAACTCCCAACCCGTCCGAATTGGGCAGGGTGTTAGAGGATCGCCCAGCTGGTCCAAAGCTAGATTCTTGTAAGGCATTCCGATTGGCAGTTTGTTAATAGTATCTTATCGACATCGTGTTTTCAACAACCAATAATGCCCTTTTGCATAGTGTGTAGTTTGCAATGTTAATTAAATTGGTATTTGCGTTGTACTGTTGATATATGGTATTTTTGCCTCTCAACGCGGTCAATAATACAGTTGTACGCACGAAGATCCGCCCGATGCCTTGATCACCAAATATGGAAGACCTGAAACTGTTGATGCTCCATTGACGCTCATTTTTACGATTTGCCAGAGATCACATTGCTGTTATTTTTCGGTCCAAAGGCTGCCAATATCTCATAAATGAATGTCTGCAACCAATTGGAACATAAATTACACCAAATGCAAAAGTCAAAATCATTGACACTCCGTTGATGCTCATTTTAATCTATTATCCATTCAACATCTGCTGCCATCAATCATTGTTTTCATCAAGATTTGAACATATTAGTTGTCTTTCTGTGAGATTGAGACTGAGCCCTCTGGCAAAGCTGAGTGGAGTAATATTCTTGGACTGATCACTCTCACATGACTGAAAATGATGTATCATGCCAAAAGATTCAGTGCGCCTGCTATAGATCCGTTCATCAACCAATATTCACAAGCTCCTGGTCCCCAGTTGGCTATAATATATCTCTAACCGATACTCCCGGTCAAGCTACATAATGCAGGTGGTGAACCTGTGACGCATTGGGTCAAACTTTTTCTTCACTCCATTATGTCTCCCCGTTTATATTGCATTCACAGTCACCAACACCTTTTCTGCCTGTCTCTTTGACTTCTGTGTTGGCTAAACCAATCTGGGAACATTTGGCGCGGCACTGACATTTTGCAGCTCGGGACAATCCAGAACTTCGATGCCATTCATTTGCTCTATATCAGATTTATCATCTGCCGCACAATGGTCTTAGCTGACATTTGGATCATCCAAGTCGCCATTCCAGTTTAGCCAATTTTGGGTGTCCGAAACACATTCAGGTGCGCTATCCCCAACACTTTTGACTGGATGACAGTTGATTCTCCGGATTCAGCGGACATTTAAGATTTGAGTTCGTCCTCCAGGGAGGTCCTTTGCAGACAATGCTGGTGGCAGAGGTGATCTTTCGGACAATTTAAATGCAGTCACACCACCATGTTGAAAAAGTGACCAGGACACTTTGACGATCTCTTCCGTGTCCGAAATGTAAGCTACAGCTGTCACCTTCCTGTTATGAGCGCAAGATTCCTTCTGTGTAGCACACAGGTTTGGGGTCACATGCAACATCTTCAAAATTTTGTGGACCTTGGCCATACTAGACAATTTCTTTTCGTCTGCCTCTTTTATAATTTCTACGTCATTTTCAGTGTTCGTCGTATCCGATACTGGGTTATTGCCTGCCAAAATCCCACTATTGACTCAACCAAACTGCCTTACGATGACCTTTTTGTGAAGGGTCTTGCCTGTTGTTTTTGACTGCCTCCAGCCAATGACATCTCGCCCAAGGGAAAAACTGGCCTCCACCCCAACACCATGTGGTATAATAGAAAATATGTCATGTGCCACATTGGAGAGATCGGCATACTTTAAGTGCATTTCCTCATGTTGGCACCACCAGTCAGTTATGTCTGGCATCCAAAATGTATTGCTCATCTCCATTTGTTCGGAGTTGTAATCATTGAGATTTGGATTGATTTGCCCGCAGTTCTTTGGTGCGTCAGGCGGCGAATTCATATGGAGCGTGGTGGCAGTCAATACAAGTCCTGTGCGATCGCTGCATCTGAGTGTTGCCTCAGCCACAGCGTTACGTGTTTGGTATCAGTCATCATCGTTGGACAAATCATATGGATCAATGCATGATTGACAGGATCCTGATGCCATTGCAGAGGAGACGAGATTGCTGCGTGGTCAGCTTTCGAGTTGATTGACTGGCAAATGTCGATGGTTGGCACAGTATTTATTCTCCACATACTTCGGGACGGCCCCTTGATATTGTGTGGTCTAGGGTGTCTCATCCACAGAATTAATATCCATTCCCTTGTCCCACTTTCCAAACAATCGCAACTTCCGGAAAGGATTGAGGATATGTGCAGAACTGAGAAGCATACCTGTCATTGGAGTCACTTCAGCGTAATATTTGGACAGCTTCTGTCCAGCTAACTTCACAGTGAAGAACAAGTCCTTCATTCATTGAGTCTTCTTCTTAGCAAAAGCTCGCATCATGCTATCCATATAATAGAACATGTTATTGTACACTGTGATAACGTGATGCAATGTGACTGTATGCCTCTTCGATATCCACAGGGTCCAATATCAAAATGGCGTCAATACTTCCATGACATACTCCACAATGGTCCATTCATCTTGTGTTGTGAAGAGCAGCCAGTAATCACTGTATTTTGGATTGTGGAGCCACTCGCATGTGAATTCCCGTAATTGGCAGACGTGCTTGAGCAACTTCAGTGTTGTGTTCCAACCTGTCTTCTCATCCATAATCGGAAGTACTCCGATGCGGACTTTGGCTTTTGACAGTCAATGAACCCGTTTCGACAACCTGGTGTCAGTGTAATCAATACTGCAATCATCCTCTGCTATATGAAGGTCAGTTTCAGGACTTTGAAAATATTATGAAATACATACTTTCTCAATTATCTTTGCTAAACCACATCTTATGGCAGACACCTTATTGATTCTAGCATTGCCCTCTTTTCGAAGTCTTTGATTCTTCCCAATGTCTATGCTTTCATTCTTTCCACATTGCTGATCGCGCTCTTGTGCTTCCCAAGACTTGGTGCGGCCTTTTACACCAATACTGCTCATGGATGCACCTCAATCCAGCAGTATGACATGCATCGTGCATGGTATGTGGTTCGTGAATGCAGGCCACTCGATTGCAGCGGCCTCGAGTGTTGACTGCAGCGCGTGTGCCATCATGTAATTCGAGAAAGCATTATCAGTTGTAATACCGAGGAAATGGGACTCCGTAAGCCAAGAACGATCAAACACTTCATTCAAATGTATGGCTAGCCTTGCTCTAGTACGTTGGCCCTGGACCTATAATTCTCAATCAGCTTTCGAAAGCGTTAAAGAATACACACTCAACCTCATTGAAAGCAAGTTGAACTTCATGCAATGCCCAATTTCGATCCATGTAGTTAGTATTGACCGAAGTTCTAGGTAATTTGTTTGTTGATGTTTATCCATCCAAAGCTAAACTAACTTTGCCTAGTGATGGCAATTGCTTCTTAATTGCATTCACAGTCAGCACATATTCCCTCCAACAGATGTTGCGAAGTGTCGTAGCAGACGGCAGCCCTGGGTTATTGCATAATGCCTCGTATGACCATTGTAGCACCAGATTTGATATAGTGTTCCATGGAATAAGAACCGAAACGAATCGTAACATGAGATAGCAATTACACATGTCTTAGGGAAATTCGGAAGATTCAACGTCCTGAGCTGCCAGTTTAGAATATTTTGTCTGTCATTGTGGTCAATATGGATGAACCTGGATGTCATATATGATTCTTGTCTGCGAACTTACTATAGTGATTCCTCGACTTCCTTGCCTCTCCAGGGTGGCCTAAGCTGTTTCATCGACCGTCAAACTAGTCAGTTCAGTAACCTCTGACTTTGTTAATTCGTGTAACATTGCAAGGTTAGCTTTTTCCTACAAGTGTTTTCCCATTGAGCTGATCCCATGTTCTGATGAATGGCGAAGAACATCATGACAAATGATACATATGATTCCCCAGCCACCGGTCTCCTCAATTTTGCACTGCATATAGAATCGCCATGAAGACGCATGTCTCGACTTATTCCAAGCAATACACCGTTTCGAAACTACATTCATTAAAGCCTAGCATGCATCAAACATGATTTGTACAGTATGGTCACTGAAATCATGAATGGTGATTTCTCCATTGTTGGAAGAGATCATAACCTCGAGCAATGCTGCGTTCAAAGATTTTGAATCCAACATGCCAGTAGGAAATAGAAAGCTGGGTAATTCGACTTGAGAGACTGTGAAAAGCAACATTATAGTAAAGCAGACTGCGGGTTCTTAAATATTGACTCTACAGCTACAAGCAAAGATATCAGATTTGTAAGATATTGCAGGCATATTTGTGAAGTTGTATACAAGAACAGATTGCAAAGACTGACCGCATAAAACTCTATTCAGAACCAGCACAATGCTGTTCATTGCTGCATAGTGTTCTGAGTCTCCACAAAAGCTGTTGATGCTCTATTGGTGTGCAATTGTCCGAGGCGGATGCAATATCCTCCGTTGCATTTTTCCCAATAAAGTCTGCGGATTGGTTCATTGTGGGTTATCTGCATTCCTTTGCCATTGGATTATCGAAGATGCACGATCGACAATCCTTGACACTCTGTTGAGGCTCCATTGACGCTCATTTTGAGACATGGGTACAATCTTGTGATAAGTAATGTTGCCTAGAAAGGCAGCTGATAGTTCGAGTATCGAAAAATCCGATCGCATTGCCCCTTGATTTTGCAAGATGCGAAGCCTATAGGTATTGATGCCTAGTTGACAGTCGGTTGACGCGCATTTTTAGGGCGTAGTGATGATGTTGTCGAAAGCATTTTTGCCTTGAGCGGTGGCTGATAATTCGATTATGGGTAAATATCCCTGCACAGCCCTTGCATTTTCCATGATACAAGGCCAATACTCGTTGATGCTGCATTGACACTCATTTCTAGGACACAGTAGCTATGTTGTCGCAACCATTGTTGCCTACAAAGGCGGGCAATTGTTCAAATATGAGTAAATGTCACTGGGCCACCCTCTGGATCTTTCTTGATGTAATGCCAAAAATTGTTGGCACTCTGTTGACACTCATTTTTACGATGTGGCAACGGGCTTGTCATTTGCCTCTTTTGCTGTAATGCCAACCAATACAATCACATTCGAAGGATGTAACAATGCTGCCAATTGATTGCCAAATGTGTAAGAATAAAAACCGTTGATACTCTGTTAGGGCTCACATTAATCACATTGAAACAGCCTTCGTACAATCAATAATTGTATGCAACCAATCATATATCCATTATTGACATCCCATATTGGATTTGTATGTATTCTTGTTTGCATCCAGAAGTATTGTTACCACTCAATTTCTGATCAACTGCGATCCACGCTATCTGAGTGAGAAATGATGTGGCCCGATTACATTCCCGCCCATTTGGCCTGCAATTTAGGCATGTAGATCACTAAACCAAGTTTTGGTAAATAAACCTCGACTTCGTCACCTTTCATTGTCCATCTCCTTCTCCTCGAGGGCCACGATGTACGTGAAACAATTTGAGATAGCTCAACCATGTGTTCAAGGTCCGTGCAGAGAGTGATGCAGTTGCATACATGGATGAATGCAGCATGACGGTCATTGTCCAGACAGATTCGTATTGTGCACTGACCGCTCTTTCTGTGACAATTAGGACATCACTCAGTTAAATTGTGTTAGTATATTTAGTCACTAGTATAGCTTGTGCATTGTCAATTAAGAGTCACTTGGAGATAGAAATTGAACGTGTTGGCCGTCTCACTGCCTGATTTAGATTCTAGGACCTTCAGATGGTGTATTTGCCCCTTGCACATTCACAGACAAATTATCCTGTCTGACAATTTGGTCACTGAAATCAAGAAAAAGCTGGCACATAACACAATTGTAAAACATATTGCTTTTCACCAAGATTTGACATTAAAAACGACAGTGTTCATATCTATTTCTCCGCAGACACAGTAGCCAACACCATGTTTTTGTTCAAATTTGAAACCTGCATGGTGATGAGCTGGAGGCTGTATGCAGCGGTAAAAGCCTACAGGTTCAACTGACATCGCTTTCAGCATACGTGACGAATGGGGCTCAGCGGTTGGCTCAAGACAGGGTATACTGATGTTCAACTGTAGTTTCACGGAACCTAGCCTAATACGACTACTTCCTTGTCGAGAAGTCCCTTGAGGCATTTGCTATATTCCGGGGACAATGTGAAGACACTCCATACTGATTCCAAATGTTGTCTGTACAGGTGCCGTGGCTTCATCATCCGTTTGCAGTTGAATGACGGCCGGAACCCCCAATTCAGATGGGCCATACTTCTCATCTCTTCCACAGATGTAGTCGTCTGCATCCTCCTATCCTGGTTGGGTCAATTCGTCAAGCTTCATCTGCTTCTGGCGAAATCGCTCTATGCGCCGCTGTACCATTTTGGTGATTGTTCCCATCACCCAGCTGGGTTCGTCATCTTCACTCATCTTGCCCAGCTCTATCTCTTCATCATCCTGATTTTCCCCATCCTCTCCATTGTCGGAACATGGAAGATCACTCAGAAGGCCTCACATAGGAACCATAATGTCCTCAAAAGTCATTCTGGGCTCTTGGTTCATCACTCCTGTGATTTCAGCATTCTTCTTAGTTTCCTACGCTCGCTAAACCTCTGCCTTTGCGTCTTCATCTCACTTTCTTGCTCCAGTGGTTTCTCTCTCAACATAATTCTCAATTAATTGCCTTTCTCTTCATTGCCTAAGAAGAGCATTTCTCGTCGTTTCTCAGCCGCAAGCTTGTTTTTGTATCTCAATCTGCGCAATGTCCCAAGCGCTCGGACTCTTTGTCCCTCCAAGCCGCTGTTGCCTCTATCCACTTCAGGATGTTGTTGAGTGGACCGCTGTGTCAATTTGCTGTATCTGCCCACCGGGAGTGGCAAAAAGTTCATTTTCGGAGCATTCAGAATTGTAGTTTGCGTTGACTTTCTAGTTGGGTGAGATATTGGATGTTGCAAGATATGGACAATATGGAGGCAAGCTGCATCTTTTATGTCAAGGTTGATATGTTTAGTCACTTAGAACAATGCAAAACCTCCCTTTTGACTGTCAATAATCTGGGAATAGTTAGGCTGACCGTACAACATGACTTGATTTTCAGTGTCAGTTTCATGTATTATCCTGGGGATTATTTGTAACAAACATCAGCAGATGTCATTTCCATGAAACAATGACCTATTTATAGATGACAACCATGCCATTTCAGCTGTCATACACCAAGTGTAATCCCAGTTAACAAACAAATAACATCGGACCGACTTATTTCACATCTCAGGGCTCTGGGAAACCCCTGCAACTTGCAGCTATATGCAGCAGGATTCATCTTGTGTATAACAAAGATATTGGCAGCTAATTATTCCATTCTGCGATGAGGCTAACTGTATAATCCTCACGACTTGCCACTTCATTTTCATTTTCATCTTCCTCTCTTATTCCACACTAGCATATCATGGATACACAACCACCTCAGTGAGGTCAGAGCGGATCCAAATCAAACCGATTCGCGGGCACTTTGTCAAATTCATCACTTATCTGCACACAGCAAGAACGCAAACCCTAGTCAGTCCGCTGAGAGGCTGCCAATCGAGCCACCAAAAATATGATCTCGGATGCACATTTAACAATCGTCTAGAAGACTGGATGCAGTATGAATAAGAAGCAGCATGCAGTTGGATGTGAGTATATCCATACGATGGTAAATGGCCATCAATTTACCATCTAACATACCGCGGGTGTACGTATTGAGCTACATGACCAATGTATTGCTGCATGAATCGGGAAACCTCCATGGTCAACCAAGGCATTTGTGCGCATGGTCTGTGAAATTGAACATCATGATGGTGTCCGCTCTGGCATTGTCATGGACAAATTTCCACATAAGCATCCCAGAGAGTGGACGAAACAGGCTTTAATTACCTTACAGGAGGCTATGGAAGCGTATATGGTTGTGGTAATAGCCATATCCTAATGTTTGAAGCAGCAACTTATTTCCTGTAGGTATCCAACATGTCTACTACGATGGCAGGGCAAGAAGGTTGTGTAGAGCTGGAACTGTCCGACATGTGCCTGGCCATGAATATGGCCAAAATGGCCAAAGGAGGGTTTTCGCGCGCTGCAACAGAGGAAACGCAATATCTGATCAAGACACCTCACGCTGAGGTCCGAGAAGAAAACATGCGGAGTGATGAATTCCCTGGGCTTAATAAGATGAAGGCTGCGATCGAAAGACACCCGGCTATGATTTGTCAAAACCACATGGCCAGATGCCTTCCATGCCAAACTGGCACTGCAAAAATCCACAGACACGCTGGAGACCCAAAGGAACAGGTGCATCTCCACCCAACCGACGCAGACAGCCGACTCCAGAGCCGACTCCAGAGCCGACGCCACCTCTAGTCAGAACACTGCCAGCCCCGACCGGTAACTCTTCTGGAGCTCAATGTGCTGAAATCAGTAATTTGCCGGCCAAATATTCGTATTCACATACATCTCTTCGCTGTGCTGAATCTGGTACTCTCGATGCATCTGCCCAGGACTGCCAGAACGATAAAGATTTTGATCCAGATATGCTGACTGATGATGGAACAGCCACTGGTTAGTACACTATCTGCTGTGTGGCAATGTAGCTAACATTCATTGTGAAGACGAGAGAAGCCTATTGAGCGAACCTGGCAGCAATGGCTAGCATTGATCAAATGGCACAGCACTTTGGAGATAATGATTATCCTCAATTAGAGGATACTGTAAAGTATGATTTAAAGAATATAGTTGTATGTATTATTAAAGAACAATGTAGTGATCAAGAAGAAAGTAAATGAAAACACTAGAAAGGCAGCGAAATGGATGGGAATGATGGACGACGCCAAAACAAATGATCGCATATTCTGGATACACCTGGGGCAAATGAGCGTCAACGGAACATCAACGATTCCTGGTTATGCATCTTGGGTAATCTGGAGGGCAAAAGGTTGCAAATATTCATAAATGAAGTATTGGCTGCCTTTATGTGTAAAAGAGAAAGAGAAACGCTCCCTGCCTCATCTTCAAAACGAGTGTCAATGGAGTGTCAATGATTGTTGGCCTTCCATTATGATTAATCACAGCGCGATCTGGCCGTTATTGTCTATATATATGGTTTTGACTGTTTTGGTACGCAAAAAAGCTTACAAATACTTAGTGGTAGCTCTGTAGATGAAATGAGTTGTTACTGTCCCAGAGGATGTGGTGGGAATATTCCGTACATATCTGCCCACAAAGGCTGCCATATCCATGTTTATAGATGCTTGTGATCAATTGACACTTATGTTACTGAAAATGCAAGACTTAAAATTGTGGACACTCCGTAGACCCTCATTGTCAACATGCGATAGGGAGCGTTTCGCTTTCTCATTTTCCTATAAATGCTGCTAACACTTTGTTTATGACGGTATTTAACCTTTTGCACTGTCAGATTACCCAAGGTACACGACCAACAATCATAGACGCTCTGTTGACTCCCATTTTCAGGATGTGGTATAGCATTTGTGTCTATTTGTTATGATCATTAAGGTGGCCAATACATCAAAAATGAATTGTCACATACCAAAGTCAACATTTTACGATTAACAGTAGCATATCTGAATGCGACCATAAATGTGAAACCGGAAACGCGGAACCGGAGATTGGAACTGCCAGTTGACTGGTACGGGTTGTGGTTTAGCCCGCCAACAGTCGGCGGGTCAGGTCTCTGGACAGGTCAGAAACTTCACTTTCCCAATTTTGCGGTCCAGACCCAGACCAGTGGTAGGTTACCCCGACCTGTAGCTAACACTATATCCAGACGAACTTGAAGGTGATGTCAATAGAAAAGATACAGATGGTTAAGATGTCAATATGGAAACAAACTAGATGGTGATAATGACATGAATATAGAAATTGACTGAGTGGAAGAAATTGTCTCAACTTAAAGAGAAACGTGGAAACTGTAATAGTACAAACTGGCAGATCTGCTGAGAAGATAATGATCATCATAAACATTCCAAGTAATCATATAAATATTCAGCTGTCTTGATTATGTAAAATTGCTTATATTCTGAAGATGTATATTGAAAGTATCAATCAGATTGCAGTTGAATTGTCAAATTTGGAGCGCTGAAATACCATTCAGCAGTATACCTGTAATTATCAAAATGTAAATAGCACAGAATATAATACTGTATGGCGAAATGAATGATTGAATGAGATGAAACATAATACAAAATATAAAATAAAATAAATGAACAAGAAAAGATAAGGTGAGAAATTAAATAATATAAAACATCAGATTTAATAAACAAGATCATGAAATGGACAGTAAAATATGCAACATAAAAGATTTGAAATATGACACGGAAAAGGGGAACTGGGAGATAAGAAACCAACAGGAAGTAGTAGGCAGTCAATTTTGAGTTCAGATTCAACTTAGTATTTGTTTAGAAATATTGTTACAGAAGATACAGAGGATCAAACAAACTTGATATTCTCAGGTCATTATTCAAATGTAAATTTTCACAATTCAATTGTTGTACAAATATTATAGATTTCTGTAAAAAATTTCAAGTCAGACTATACTCTATACTAGACTCCATTAAATCACATGGATCCAAAGTGTGTGAACTATACTTTGTCACCCTGAATTGAGGATTGCAAACTATATGTATTATTTACTGTATCCTTCCATATCGTCTTCATTCTCATTTTACATTGCTTATCTTTGTATAGATGTTTCTACATGATTTGGCAATTGAAGCCTAAGTTAGCCATCTTTTTCTGTATACATTATATTTAGAAAGTAATACGATGTATAATACAAACCCAAAACTTACTATCAGCTAATATTAGTCCATCTGTGTGCATACTATATTGGGTTAATTATTTATTGTAAGGTAGCTGCATAGTGTACTTGAGATTTGATTTACAGAATCCTGCCAGTTTGCAGAAGTATAAATATAAATACAACATTTATCTTTGCCATATAATTATAATCCACTACATAAAATTACCTTCAGCCTTTAATAACATTGACTTCTAACTATCAGTTTCTAGATTTGTATTATCAGAACTAACTGTCAGCAGATTTACTTTCTGCAGACAAACATTAGTACAGTTGATTAGAAAAGTTCACGATTGTTTTGATGCCATAAACGATCCTTTCGGATTCTCTTCGAATCCTGTATACCCTGGCAGGAGCTTTCAAATACTCTAGGCCTTTTCTGCAACTGTGTGTGGTAATCTCAGTTGTTCCAAGAATCATCTAAATTTCTCCTTACAAGTTATATTGTAATGGTGATGTACTGAGGATTCAATATAATACATCAAATTTGGATATCATTTCTCAGAAATACAGAAACATTTGCAAGATAGCTTCCAGAGCACCCTGAAGATGATATTGTAATATCCGATTGTTCCTAGAGTTTCATAACTATGAGATATTTCACTTGATAGATTTGTCTCTTCTGGATATTGCAGTTTCACAATTACAACCAAATTTGTTATACATTGGCATTTATTCTCTATTTGTCTTAACATATATACAGATGGTTAATTAGACTATAGGTATAACTTCAGTGCACTGTGGAATACACATGTAGCCAGCATATAAGTGTCTAGAATTATCCATTAGAAGCTGTGTTTTGAGTTAACTGGAAGGTAGAGATGAAGCGAATATAGAAATACACTTGGAAACTGCAATTGATTAAGATTGAAAATCAACTTGGATATCATACAGATTGCACTTGGAGTTGAAGATAGAATAAACTGAAAGATGTACTTGAAAGCCTAAAAAGAAAGTACTTCGCAGAAGTAAAATATACAATAGTCTACAAGCTACATGAATGTTTGTAACACACTCCAGACAATGATACCAGCACTTCTAAGTAATCCTCTTTACTTCCTGATACCCATAATGCTAACTTTCATGTATTTAAATAGTGCAACAGATGTTTCATTCATTTTATACAGGATTTCTATTAATAAAGGGGCATTTAAAATACTACAAAAGATTATTGGTAGGATAGTATATTTACATGGTAGCTAAGGCCGCTGTATAGGCCTGCCTGACACCTTAACATTGGTGTGGTGTATTTTTACACTAGTGGTTCTTATGGTCTCAGCTCTCTTAACTACAAGTCATTTTGTCTATTATATTTATATATATTAGAGATATGTATTTTACTATTACTAGGTTCACTATAGTATAGTATTACATGTACTTACCATCTAAGTATATCAATATATGTCCTTGTAGTCTATGCGGCTGCAGTTAGTACTTGTTTGCAAAATACCTAGCACCTGTAGATAGTAGTTGGTTTGACAGAAGAATGTAATTGCATGCTGTGATTGTATGGACATGAAGACCATAATACTCCAGTCTATCTTTATATATACACACCATCAATCTGGCTGCAGATGGTACTGGAGTGCAATGTGAGGAGAACCGGAAGGTGGTGAGAAAATCAATCTACATTGGTACTGGGAAGTAATCTGCGTTTGAACATGTAAGCGATAGTAAAGTTAACACAGAGAGACATGTAGATACTGTAACTGAGTAAGCTTGTTGATGTACATAAAGGTGCTGATTAAGTAGTATTAGAGATGTACTGGGACTGCAAGATCATACAAGTTTAGAGATGTACCTGGAGAATTCAATATTAACAAACTTGAAAATGGTAACTGAGTAAACTTTACAGATATAGTTGAAGGTGGTAAATAAGTGAACATGAAGATTCATTTGAAGACTGGGAATATATAAAGATAAGGATATACTTGGAGGCCATTATTCAGTGTGGTTAGAAATGTACATGCATGTAGTTGTTATGGAAAATTGGAGGTGTACTTGAAAATGATCAATCTGAAAGTGATTGGTATAGAGGCAACCAAGGAGGTGGGAGAACCAATTGAAACTGCGATATGATTGATTGGTAAACTAATAATTACGGGATGATATGAAGTAACAGATATCAATGTATACAAAGACATGAGAGATAAGTTATAGGTGATGAAACAGATGAGATAAGGAATTAGTGATAGAATACTAATAGCAGGAGAGAGGCAATCTTGGGTAGATGCAGTATTGAGTCTTAGCTTATGATTATGGCATAGAGAGGAACTGAGGGACAACTTGACAATGAATTCCCTACTAAGGGTGGAGTTCAAGATGAAATTAAATATGATGGAAAATGGCAATACATGACAATTGGCAAAATAGTTATCAGAAACTGGAAGTTGGAAAATATCACAAAGCTCAGTCAGTTTATTGCATTCAATAAGGCCGATGCTATAAGTGATTACATTGGTATAAAAAATGATGTAAAATGATGTAAATCTTAACCAGTAGAATATCACTTATATTTTCCACTTTCTCTTATACTTAGTATTAGCAACGGGTCTGGGTAACCCGCCAGCGGTCGGGGTTTTGACCGGTCGTTCGGTTCATTTTGGTTCCAGACCCCGCCATAAAACCCTACCTGCTTTTGTCTTGGCGGATTGTTACCCGGCCCGGACATAGAAACGCGGGTATTTGGCCGGGTTGGAACTGGCCCACTGTTCCAAATTTACGGTTCCTACAGCTTTGGCTCCAATTAAGTATGTGAGTTCTGATTGTACTGTGACATGATCAGTATGTAGATTGTGCAGTTTTACGAGCTCTGTCACCTCCAGCATTCAGATTTGCGATCCGACTAATATTCGTTGAGTGGCTGTGGAAAAAGTGCCAATTCTATGCGAAATCCGCGGGTTTTCGATTGTGACTCGACGAATATTTGTCGGATCGCATATCTGAAGGCGGGAGGTGAAAGAGCTCGTAAAACTGCACAATCTATGTACTGATTATGTCACAATACGATCAGATCTGAAATACATAATTGGAGCCAAAGTTGTGTGGTTGAAATACCGGGATTTTGGTGGTAAAACCAGCCCAATTGCAATGGTCTGGGTTTTCGTGTGGTAAAAACTGTTGCAATGGTTCGGTTCCGGTCCCAACCCTAACCTGGAACCCTTCTAGTGGGTTGGAACCGTTGCTAACACTGCTTATACTGTTTAGTATCTATCACATCTATTGTTACTTCTTCTTCAATTACTCAGTATCTCATTGGCGACTTCACAACGATCAATGAATACATAGTGTAGTGATGTATATTGATATCCCTATATTATAATTGTGAGTTAATACCAAGTACAGGTTCCATTTGCAATTAACTATTTCCTACTTGCATTCAACTTTTCTTCTTGCCTACTATAATAATCTTACTCTTGAATATTGCCTGCTTCCAGTATACCTTGCTTCAGCTAGACTACCAACAGCAAGATCACCAATTACTTAGAACTAAAGACAACTTCGGTTACATATCAAAAATTGAAACTTAGCTTCAAAATATATTTGATGCTTCCATTGTATATTAGTTCCCATCAAGCACCATAAAATGGATTACCTCTCTACTGATCACATCCAGATCAACCATATCCAGCTACACCTCAAATCTTACCATTTTTCTACTTTGTCATGTACCTCTATACACTATCAATTGCAGCCTCCCTAGGTGTCTCTCAGTATTCAGGATTATGGCCTTATTGTGTACTCCCTAACTGAGACTGTTATGTACTTCTAGTCTATCTCCAAGTTTGCATGAGAACTGCCTCCAAGTACTTAATTAACTTGACATGATTACTTCCATAAAGCGCATGTCCAAAGTAGTTGATTCAAGTCTTGTAAGTGCATCATTAAGTTTACCTCATTGCAGCTCCTGAATATATCTTCTAGATTCCTTATGCATCTGTCAAAGTGTATTTTGATTTTCCCTTGTACATCATCTCTTGGTGTACCTCTAATGATTCATAACCTTAGCTTGTAGCCAGTCTACTACATAATTTGTAGAGTGATGGAGGTGTAGATACATTGATACAATAAGGTGTAAATGTACATGTTGAAATGTACAGTGGATATATACATTGTAAAATTGTTTAATGAATTGTAGTAAGTATAAATTCTTGATTCACTTGCAGCATTGCAAAACAGTATTTTGTTTATTTCACACTATTCTACAGCCAATTGATGTTTGTTTATACTTGAGGTTACTATTCTGAAGTATTTTGAAGCTTGTAGCTTTCATTGCCAAATAGTTACTATACTGTTATGTATTCTTCTAGGTATTTACTGATTTGCTGCCAATCATTCCACATTCACCTAACAGGCTCATCTTCTGGCTAGTAAAGCTCCAAATTTTAAGCATGTTGAATTTTGGCATGACCAGTCTTACATAGTCACAGAGACTTTGTGTGACAAAAGTATACAGTGGCTATTGGAGGTGTTTCGTACCATATACTAGGATGCAATACTAGATAAACATGAGAAAAACTGCCAGAAGAATATTATAGGTCACTAGCAAGTGAATAGGGAGATGGTCTCGTTCAGGGAGCTTCACCTGAGCATGATACAATTGGGAAGAATTAATATACACTGTCAGCAATAAAGTGCATGTGTCCTGCATATTTGAGCTTCTGGAGTAATTGCTGGATATGGTTGATTCGAAGAGTGAAGTACTGGAAGCTAGAAATGTATTCATTATTTGACATATAATGGAGGAATTCTAGATGAAGAAACTTCAAAACAGATTGAAAGTGGTTACTGGACCACTCAGCAACACAGAAAAACGATAAAGATTATACCAGCTGCTTCAAGTTGATTTCAGACAGGTCATATTCAAAGTGATGTTCTTTCAGGTGCTCTGAGACTACATTGATATGTGTTTCAATATATAGTGTTACCAATGGGACCGGGTAACCTGCCAGCGTTGCCGGTTCAGACTGTAAAAACGATTCGCTTCAGTTCCAGAACTGTCCAAATACCAGACCCGTAGCATCTTGGCGGGGCAAATCCTGACCAACACACATCAACCCACGGGTTTGCCGGGATTTGCTAGACCCATTGGTTCCAATCTCCAGTTCTGTGTTTCGGGTTACTCTCTTTATGGTAGCATTAAGATATCCTACTGCTAATCGCAAAATATTAACTTTGGTATGTCATTGTCTGTTTTGGGATGAATTGACTGCCGTTATAACTAAAAATAAGACAGACACTCCCGCTGCCCCAGGCTGAATATTATAGTCAGGGGTGGGTCAATGATTGTTGGTGTGCATCATGGGTAATCTAGGTGGAGATTGGATGCAGGCAATCTTAAATGAGGTAGTCGCCGCATTTCAAAGTAAAAGAGAAAGTTACACACTCCCTGCACCTTTCTGGAAATGAGCATCAACAGAGCATCAACGATTTGTAGTCTTGTATAGCAAGTCGTTCCAAAGTGATTTGTATATTGTTATGCATACGCAAAGTATTGGCTGCCTTTAAAAGCTAAAGAGACAGCAATATGCTCCCTGCCCCATCTTGAAAATGAGTGTCAACTGACCGCAAACAATTCTTGGCGTTGCATGATGGTTAATCACAGAACGAGATGGTTGCTACTCGCTATATACAGAGTATTGACTGGTTTTATAAGCGGAAACATTCAAGATCACTGAGTTGCAGCATGGAAAAGTAATTACGTTGTGATTGTCCGCAAGGCTGTTGCAGGAACATCTCTTGCTTATCAGCCCATAAAGGCTGCCAAACCCTTGTTTATAGATGTCTTCGATCATTTGCCACCAACATTACCCAAGATTCAAGCCCAAAAATTGTTGTCACTCTGTTGATGCTCATTGCCAAGATGGGGCAGGGAGAGTGTAGCAGTCTCTGCTGTCTAGAAAAGGTGGCCAATACAATGATTCTAGATAACAATGACTAATTCACAGTTTAATAACCTGACTTACAGTACGAGATATCGTTGATGCTCCATTGATGCTCATTTTGGCACAGGCATATCCACATTATGCGACCATTCAGTTTGGCATACAATATCAATAACTGTGTTTTGGCAGTCGTTCTCTCCTTCTCATGTACATTTTCCTTTATCACTACATTGTTCTTTAGTTTTGCATATAAATTTATCCTTTGAAATACACTGTAAAGTGTCTGCTAATTGTAGATAATAATAACACTCAAATACCCGATCCTTTCAATCAATGCTCGTTTTCACTCTCAGATTCGCTCAAATGGCTGCTCCTGTCTTTATCATCAATGTCGGCAGTATTTCCATGCAGCAGATAGTGTACTCAGCACATCTAGAATGAAATCTTTATCAGACTTGCTATCCTTCGCATATGCATTATGATTGAAAAATTTCATGTTGGGAAGCAGAGAATGTATGTACACACACCTGGATGCCATACCTTCTATTTGATAACTTTCATTTATGACGCTATTACCAGGTGGCGCAGGTGGCATTCCGGGTGGTGGTGGCATTCCGGGCGGCTGTGGAGTTCCAGGCAGTGGGGGTGTTCCGGGCACAGGTGCCGCAGATTCTGGTGGAGAGGCGCTGGTACCATTGCACCTCCAGCATGTTTGCAGATTCTTTGCTGTGCCAATTTGGCCAGGAAGGCAGCCATCCACCTGCTTCTGTAAATCATTGCCAGGTGTCTTTCGATCGCAGACTTCACCTTTTTATGCCCAGGACAGTCAACTCCTCGCTTCTTCTCTTCTCGGACTTCGGTTCACAGTTTCTTAATCAGTTTTTGTGTTTCCTCTATTACGGCATGTGAAAATTCTCAATTGAGAATATTGGCCATATTCAAGGCAAGGCGCATGTCAGACTATTCTAGCTGTACCCGACCTCCTTGCTTTGCCATATTAGCAGACATGTTGAAAACCTACACAAAATTCATTGCTGTTTCTAAAGAGAAGATTTGGCTAATACCTCAAACATATATAACTCCGTAAACTCCTCTACAGTCTTCAAAGCCTGTTTTGTCCACTCCGAGGGACCTGTATCACGAACTTTGTCTACGAAAATCGTAGAGCTGATGACATCATGATGTTCAACTGTGCGGATGGTGCGGATAAATGTCCTCGTTGACATTGGAGGATTGCCATGGCTGGTGGGGATAAACTGTTCACGGAGCTCTCTATGTGAACCAGCTGCTCATTGTATTGTTAGGTGAGAATCTGCTAAATCAATATGGACCTACTCTCATCCGATGGCATGTTGCTTCCCATTATTGGGACGTTCTGTTATTAGTACATCATTCACATGTGCAGCGTGGGTCATATTTTCGGTGGCTACAATAGCAGTGTCATGCTAGACTACCTAGTGTCTGCGTTGCTACAGTGTCTCAGCCAGGGGCGCATGCGATGAAGCGCCCCTTGTTCAGCTTGATTCGGTTTCAATCGCACCTGGCTGAGGTGTTTGTGGAGCCATGACTTGCTGATGTGTAAATGGTGAGGAACTTGATAATGAAAAGTGGAAAGTCCTGAGGAATATACAGTAAGCTACAAGTCACAATGAAATGAATGACAGTCAACTTGCACATTCTACTCAAAATATATCTTGCTGCGTATAGCTGTAAGTTGCAGGTGATTACAAAGGTCCCGCAATTTGCAGCAGGTTGCTTTGATGTTGCCTGTTTGCTGGCAGGGATACATTGAAGGGAACGACAGCTGATATCTCATGTTTGATAGATATAACAAGGAAATTGTTCGATCGAAAGATCGTCTGGTAATTGTTGTCTCAAGGCTTCCTCCGGATCATCCGAGAAACACCCTCTAACCATCGAATTATGACGTACTGTTGGCGTTAACATTCAAAATGAAATGAAAGTCAAAATGCAGATTTTGCTTTGTTCGATTTGATCAAATGTACAAACCTTGACACAACAGATTCAGCTTGTGTCGATGTGGCCCATAATTTGCAACATCCAACATCTCGCCCAGCAACAAAGTCAACATACGATACAATGGTCAATGATCCGAAAAAGAACATTTCTCCACTTCCGGCGGGCAAATACGGGAAATCAACCAAGCAGTCCACATGTTGACGTCAGCAAGTATGTGAAGGCAAGAGCAGCTTGGAGGTAGAAAGGGTCGGAGCATTGGGAGCATTGCGCAGCTTACAATGTAAAACGAAGCTTTCGGCAGTGAAAGATAGGAGACACACTGTGTAAGCAATGAAGAGAAAGAAATTGATCAAGGATTATGTGGAGAGGGATACCGCTGTTGCAAGAAAGCGAATCCCAGACAGCGAGACAGCTATTATGCAAGAGCTGAAGGATATGACTACTACTGAAAACACGGGGGCGACAACCAGAAAGCCCAAAACAATATTTGAAAAGATGTTGTATGGGATTGGAGACAGTCTGAGTGCTCTGGCATATTCCGATGATGAGCAGGACGGAGAGGTTGAGGAAGTGGATGGAGAAGATACTGAGCTCAGCAAGGTGAGTAACGATGATGAACGTCACTTGGTGATGGGCACAATCTCCAAAACAGTACAGCACCGCATAGAGAGTTGTCGGCAGAAGCAGATGATACTTGATGAATTGACCCAAGCGGGATGGGGGGGCACAGCCAACTACTTCCATGGGAGAGATATGTAGTGTGGGACTGCCGAATTGAACGTTCCAGCAGTTGTTAAGCCCCAAATACACACAACTGCACCCATACCATTCCCAACAGCATTTGGAGAGCATATGCAGACTCCCAATACAGTCCACCGACAATTGCAAATGCCAGCAGTGACTTCTCGACCAGGATATTGTCAAATCAGGCTGAGTTTGGAGAACCCACAGTCACACCATTTCAAACCAGTTGTCTTGCCTGATGCCGTTTCCGATTCAACACCGACTCAGGATGCAAAGCCTGTTGAACCCCTAAGCATTTCCCCCTGCCTGAAGCATCCCAAGTTAGTTACCATAGAAATCGAATACGAATGAAGGTATGGTGACGGTTCCCGCATTGCCGCAGGAATTGGTAGCCACATTGTTTCTTTTGAAGACCTCTGTGTTGTAAAAGCAATTTATGTACCTGTTTTGCTACGTGTCTGCATTTTCTTGATTTCAGTGACCAAATTGTGGGACATGATAGTTTATCAGTGTATGTGCAAGGATCGTAGGGGTCATGCGAAAGTTCTAGACTCCAAATCACATTGATTGATGGCCAGTAAACTTGAAATTGACTTGCATGTAGCGGTTACATTAGAAAGCAAAACCTACAATAGAGTCGAAATTGAGTCACAACCTTTGAGTCAGTGATGTCGTACGAGTCATAGGACGAGCGGTCGTTGCACAGTCTAAACCCGGATGAATGCCAGCCGTCATGCTGCATAACTCACCGCTTGGACCTACTGCACAAGGTTGAGAATTTGAAAATTGCACATGGTAAGTCATGGAAATTGTTAGGGGGGTTCCAACGACCTAAGTGTAGGTACTTTAAGCGGCCCTAGATAATGTTCCTATTCCTTACTAAGGTTTTCTATAACCTGATTTCGTATCTCTTGCAACCCTTGCTGTCATAAGGCTGCAGCTGACTTCTTAGCTTCCTGAAGTCTTTTAACCTTCCGAGCCTTCTTCAGCTGGCTCTTGGTTTGAGGTACAGGATTCCCTCGGCTGTGTTGCCATGAGTTCCGAGCACTTTCTGATTCCTCAATAAATTGCTCCGCACGTTCCAGAATTTGATGTTGTCGACGATCCTCAGTAAGCTTCCGTGGAGTAGCAGACACTCCTCGGATAACAGATATTCGAGTAGTCCTGTCCGGATGTACACTGCTCGTGCTGGCCTTGTCTCCGCTAGTACTATTGATTGGCTTGTCTTGAAATCGCTCTGGGGTTGATGGTGATACTGATATTCCGATATTGGCTTGGGTTTTAAGTTTATCGATAGAGGTGATCAATTCTTGCTGTAGGCCAATACTGGATGCTATCCACCAAATGCTCTGAGCCAAGAAGATATACTGTCTATCCCTGGAGTATGATATGACCTTCTCGAGAGCGTATACTATACTGTTGGAGTCATTCTCGAAGGTAATAGTCATTCGTATTTCAATATTCTTTCAGATAATCCTTATCAAAGGTGCAGGGCTGCCGCTACAGAAAGCTATTGGATTTTATATATAATAATCGGTAGATATAGGTATCGTAAAAACACAATAATAAATAAAGACTTTCTTCCGCTTGTAGGTATACTGACTGTTTCACTGCTAGATCTTATTCCTCTCATTGCCGGAACAATGTGTCCCCTTTATGGAAAACTTCAATCAGGATGTATACACATGCGCACCCATATTTGGTTTCCATGATTTTGATAGCAACGTGCTTTGCGGCTTACATTCATGCCACATCCGGATGTTCTCTTTGGCAGAAACCGGATTTTCAAATAAACGCGCATTGTACAGATTGCCACAAATTCCAAAGGTTATCGTGTTCATGCAGCTGAGGTATTCAAGCTTTATGCTCCTGATAACAATCAGGCCACAACTGCACGATATCATATATCAGAGTATAACTTTAACTTGGTCATCTTGCTTTCGTATGGTACGGTAATCAGGAACATCTGATGACATAGCGACAGTGTCTGCGAGCAAATCAATACTGTCGTATGATAGCATCATAGGTTGACGTGGCGGCCCACCACTACTATGCCAATGCAAATTATGACGTGTACTCTTGCAGTTGCCATACCGTCACAAATCAATGTGCGGGGACGCTCCAGACCTCATATCAACAGCCAATGTCATAATCCCTCAGTCACGCCACGACTTAGACCAGGATAATTCCTTTTGGCCGGAGAGTGCCCAGTAACGAGCCTCACATAAGAGATTGGGCTTAGGATCCCACTTAATAGCTTTTGACTAACGACTGCCGTGTCTGCGGTGCGAACATCCATTATACCCAAAGCAGACAAAATCCCGCTAGTGGTGGGTGAATGAATCTGGTTGAAAATACCACGCTCGGCAGGATTTTAGCCCTTTCAATCTGGCAGTGTTATTGCATCATCATACCAGTTGCCTCAGCGTATGCTTTCAATGAATCTGCTGAGCTGACGCTTATCCAATCAAGACATGTCTCACTCATATCCCGCTAAAGGTACTCGTGACTGAAAGTTCTGAGAATGCCTAGGGCAGGCGTTATTCGTGTCAGATAACCCGAAAGTTAGTGACATGTACCCAGCATTGGTTATCCCAGGTTACATATGCATTGATAAGGGAGAACCCCTAACAGAAATCAAGGAAAACAAGCTGGAGAATGAAAGGTCAGGAAGTCGAAGTCTATATGTCTAAGATTAGTAGATGGAGCTATATGCCACAATATACTGGCTGAATGCGGTAAAACGCGATGGAGCTACCTCATTTATCAGACTGATGATGTGAATAGTTGTGGCTCAAAAATTGAGAGGTCTTGTTGCTTTTGGATGCAAATGATTATACGTAGAAACTGTATTTTGGCTGTCAATAATAATGGTATGAATATTAATCGACATTATTGCCCATCAAGTGACAGTTAGTATGTCTCTAAGGTGAGCCTCAATGAAGCATCAATCATTTTGGACTGATCTTGCCAGCAAACAATGGGTTCCTTAGTGACATCGATCCAAGCGGTATTATTGGCCGGCAGTAGATTTAAACAGGGCGGTGACATGCGCTTTGCCCCATTCTAGAAATTGGCGTCAACGGAGCGTCACCAATTTCTCGTCTTGCATCGTGTATACTCACTGGGCTGTGCAACAGCATTAAGTCATAATCAGAGTATTGGCTGCCTTTATGGGGACAAAGGCCAGCAGCAGAATTGCTACGGCATCCTGACAATAAGCGTCAATGGAGCATCCCCAATTTTTGGTTTTGCATCTTGGATAATTCAAGTGCTGTGCCACAGCATACACCCATAATCATAATATTGGCCACCTTTATTGGATAAAATACTAGTGACGATATCGCTACTATCTCCTAAAAATGACCATCAACGGAGCGTCAATGATATTTGGGCTTGCATCTTGGATAATCAGACAGCAACGCAATGGTGCTGACGCATAATCGAACAATCGGCTGCCTTTATTGGCAAAACTGCTCCTGATGATGTTGCAACTGCCTCGTCGTTGTATGTCCTTGTATCCAACCTCACAAATATGCATGCGATGTCTCACAGGTCTGAGTTTTTTCTTCCTTCTAGCTTTAAAGTCAATATTGAAGAACCAGCTTTCAATTTGACTATAATGTATCTTTTGCCAGTTACTCAGGTCGAATTACCCAGAGTTCAATTTCCTACCTGGTTGTCAGATACAAAATCTTTAAAGTCTGTATTGCAAGAGATAATGATATCTACTAAAAATGAATGTGTCGTTATTTGTGATATGAGTGAGCTTACATTACAAATCATCTTCACCACTTGGTGGGCTTGAATGAATCTGTGCTCGAAGCAGCCTATTGCACGGAATAATTCTAGACATTTGCTTGCATGGGACTTCAATTTGCACTGCAGCATTGAAGAGACCGGCAGCCCTGGGATCATATGAACCGTTTGTGATCAAGTTCTACCGCATCCATCAGAACATGAGACCAGCTCAATGCGCAAACATCTGCTGGGAATAGCACACATCGCGAAGTTGAAAAAATTAACAGTGTCGAAAGTAACACAATTGACTAGTGCAACAGTGGATGAAACCACTTTGGCCACATGCAAGAGGCAAGGAAGTCGAGGAATTCCGATTGTAAGTTTGCAAAGGACATTCAAATGGAATGTTGAGGTTTTAAGTTTACTTACTGAATTGACAGACAAAACTCTCTGAACTGGCAGCATAAAAGTTTCAAACAGCCGAATTTCAGAAAGAAACCTGGAATCAGGACCTTATGTTAGGATGTGTTTCGGCTGATATTGCATGGAATGCGACATCAAACCTCGCGGTACGATATTCATACAATGTGGTATGAAGCCAGTTGGTGTTGCCCTCAGCGAGAACCCTGAGCAATATTTGCCGGCAGGAATCAAAACTGACAGTAGATGCAATTAAGATGCAATTGCCGGGAAGAAACAAAGTTAGTATAGCTTTGGACGGATGGACATTGACAACTACAGTAGCAATGATATCAGTCATTTTCTATTATATGGGTCGAAATTGGGATTTGCATGAAGTACAACTGGCATTTAATGAGGTTCATTGCCTATTCTTTTCCTATTTCCAAAGCCCATTCAGGTTTACAGATTAAGGGTCAACATACAGGAGCACAGCTACCCAGACATTTGAAGGAAGGTCTTTATCGTCTTGAGCTGACTGACGGTGGTTTACTTGCAATTACAATAGATAATGCTTCCTCAAATCAGTCCATGACTTGCGACTTACAAACTACTCTTGAAGCCTCCAGAATCGAGTGCCCCGCATAGAGAAACCACGCACCATTCATGGCACCCAGTATTCAGCTTGCTTTGGGTGTATTCATGAGCAGTCTGGGTGTATAAGGCCGCACCAAGTCTTGGGAAGCCCATGACCGCGATCAGCAATTGGGAGAGAAAGAAAGCACATACATTGGGAAGAGTCAAAGCATTCGAAAAGAGGGCAACGCTAGAATCAACAAAGTGTCGGCCCGGAGACCAGGTTTAGCAACGATGATGAAGAATGTACATATTTCAACATATTTTGAATGTGCTGAAACTGACCTTGATATAGCAGAGAATGCATGCTGTATTAATTACACTGACACCTGGTCGTCAAAACGAGTTCATTGACTGTCAAAATGCCAAAGTACCAATCGCAGTCCTACCAATTACGGATGAGGAAATACGGTCGAATTTGAGACTGGAGTTGCTTGAGCAAGCCTACCAATGACAAGAATTTACCCCCGAGTGGCTTTATAGTTGAAAATACAGCGATTACCAGCCACTCTTCACAACACAGAACGAGTGGACCATTGTCAACTATGTCATGGAAGATTTATGGCGATTTGGGTACTGGACCCTGTCGATGTCAGAAAGAAATACTGTTACTCTGAATTACATCATCACTGTCTACAATAATATGTTCGATCCTATGGATGGCGCGATGGGAGTGTTGGACGGGAAGATGACACAATGGAAGGAAGACCTATACTTTGCTGCGAAGTTTGCACGGTAGAAGTTGTTTAAATATTATAATGAATGTACTTCTACAACTGGTATGCTTCTCATTTCGGCACATATCCCTGATTGTTTCCGGAAGTTGCGATTGTTTAGGCAGTGGGACAAGGGAATGGCTATTTATCCTGAAGACGAAACTGCTTATACTACCCAATACCTGGAGGCCTTTCTGAAGTATATGGAGAACGAATACTGCGCTAAACATAGACGCTTTCCGGTCATTACACCCAAATATATACCCAACAACAACCTTGTCACCTCTGCAATGGCTTCAAGATCTGGTCAATCTTCTCAGGATTCATATGATTTGTTCCCCAATGATGCAGAATACATAATGCCTAACAATGTCGCCGAAACTACACCCAGACGAAGCGATCATGCAGCAAGCTTATTGACAACTGCATGGCTTTATTTGAATACACCTCCTCAGTTACCACAGAACTGGGGGCTACTTGATCCGAATCTTAATGATTACCACTCTGACCCAATGGAGATGAATACTAGTGTTAGCAACGGTTCCCACCCGCTAGAACGGTTCCGGGTCAGGGTTGGGACCGGAACAGAACCATGAGAACAGGTTTTACCAAACGAAAACCCTGACCGTTGCAATTGTGCCGGTTTTACCACCAAAATCCCGGCATTTCAATCTCACAACTTTGCCTCCAATTAATTATTTGAGTTCTGATCGTATCATGACATGACAAATATGTAGATTGTGCAGTTTTAGCCGCTCTTTCACCTCCCGCTTTCCAATTTGCAATCAGACCAATATTCGTGGAGTCACTATTGAAAACCCGCGGATTTCGCAGAAAATTTGCCCTTATTTCACAGCCACTCAACAAATATCAGTCAGATCGCAAATCTGAACACTGAAGGTGAAAGAGCTCGAAAAACTGCACAATCTGCGTATTCATCATGTCATGATACGATTAGAACTCAAAAACGTAATTACAGCCAAATCTGGTGAAACCATTAAGTTGGAACCACGGTCTGGTACCAATCTGGTCTGGGTAGCAATACCCCAAGGCAAAGCAGTCCAGGTTTTTGGACAGGTCAGGAACCGAACTGAACTGAATTTCCGGCCTCAACTCAGACTGCTCGCGGGTTAGCCAGACCCGTTGCTAACACTAATGAGTACTAGATTCACGTTGATGGATATCACCAAGTAGGGGTGGCACCGGAAAGACACGTACTGACAGTATGCTGATCTCTGGAATGTGGCACGCATTATATTTTCTATCATACCTCTCAGTGTCAGAGTGGAGCCCAGTGTTTCTGTTGGGTGAGATGTGATTGGGTGGAGGCAGTCAAAAACTACAGGGAGAACCATGTGTGAAAAGGTTGTAGTAATGCAGTTCGCTCGAGCCAACAACGGATTACCAGCTTGCAACGACCCAGAATTGGATACTACTAGCGCTGATAGCGGCGTGGAGATGCAGACAGAGGCAGAGCAAACGATGTTGCACCTTATGGGCAAGGTTCATGACATTGTGGAGATGGGGCAGGGTAGCCAAAATCTTGCAGCTATACAGAAGGAATCTCGTGCTCAAAAAAAACAAATGACAGCCATAGGATACATTTCAGATACTAAACAGATCCTCAAAGCATCCTGGTCAAACATTCGACAGGATGGTGTGGCTGCATTTAAATTTTCCGAAAAATCACCTGTGGCACCTGCTGTGTCAGCAAAGGACCTATCTGGAGGACAAACACAAGTATTGAATTTCTGCCGAATCAAACCAATCAACAGCCATTCTGCCGAACATGATGAGGATAGTTCACCGGAAAGCATTACGGACACCAAAAATTGGCTTAACTGTATTGGGGACTTGGATAATCCAAACGACAGCGAAGATAACTGGGAGGCAGACAATGAACCAGATATCCAATTGGAAAACTGTTGTGAGGATTCAGACATGCTTGGAGCAGTGGAATATGAGAACCACACTGAATGATCACCGATTGATTCGGTCTCTACGACGGTCAATGCAGAAGGGTGATAAGGGGGTAATGACGGTCAATATAATGGAAACACGGAGGAATAAGGGGATTAACAAAAAGTAGGACAGAATGCATCAATATATTATCACCAAGTTCATAATGTAGTTTGACTGAGAATGGCATTTAGAGAAATATTATGGGAGAATATTGAGCAGTCACATGAGAATATTGGTTAATAAACAAAGGTATAGCTGCAATATGCATTATTTGGTAAGATATATAAATTTTTACCACATCAGAGCGACCAGTGCTAGAACATTACTGGGCTCATCTTTGCCATAGAGCCAAGTCCTGATCAGACTGAAAGGCAACCACCAAGTTCAAATAATCATGAATGCAATTATTAATGGCAGCAGATCTTGACCAGACAGTACATTAAAATAAGAGTCAACGGAGCGTCAACAATTTTTAATCTTGTAAGTACGGTAATTGAAAAGTGACATGCTCAGTGCTATCCATAACCATCATACTGCCAGTCATGCTTGGGAAAAGAGTAAACGTCATAGTCACTGCCCCATTCGGATAATGAGCGTCAACGGAATGTCAACCGTTATTGGCTGTGCATTGTGGGTAACCCACATGGCAATTGGTTGCAGGAATTCATACACGAGGTATTGACTGCCTTTCCAGTCAAAAATAATAGCACCATAATTCCTGCCCCATCCTGAAAGTCAGCGTCAACGGAGTGTCAACGATTTTTAGTCTTGTATGTACACTACTGGGGAAGTGACGTGGTCTGGGCTATCCATGTCCAACGTACTGGTAGCCTTTCTTAGCAAAACAGTTAACAACATGGTCACTGCCCCATTCTGGAAATAAGGGTCAACAGAGTGTCAATGACTTTTGGCTGTGCATCATGTGTAATGTAAGTGGCGATTAGTTGCAGCCATTTACAAACCAGGTATTGGTGGCCCTCCAAGTCAAAAATCATAGTAATATGCTCCCTACCCCATCCTGAAAATGAGCGTTAATGGAGTGTCAAAGATTTTTAGTCTTGTAAGTACTGTATTTGAAAAGGAACCTGGTCGCTGCTATTCGTAACCAATATACTGGCAGGCTTCCTTGGCAAAAAAGTTAACAATACAGGCTCTGCCACATTCTGAAAATGAGCCTCAACGGAGTGTCAACAATTTTTGGGTGTGCATCTTGTGTAACCTGAGTGGCGATTTGTCGGAGACATTCATGAACGAGGTATTGGCTCTATTCCGAGTTAAAACTAATACCAACACTCTCTCGGTCCCATCTCGAATATAAGCATGAATGGAGTGTCCACGATTTTTGGTATCGGATCTTGGTAACCTAACAAGTGATTGCTTGCAAATATCAAAAAATAAGATAGTGGCTGTTTTTAAAGCCAAAAACGAAACTGACACACTCCCTGCCCAATCCTGAAAATGAGCATCAACGATATTTTTTTTTTCATTTTGAGTAATCTAACTGGTGATTGGTTTGCAAACATGCATCAATGATATATTAACCGCCTTTATGGGTAAAATCAATTGCAGCGTGCTTCCTGCCACATACTGAAAAGCAGTATCAATAGAGTGTGAATGATTTTTGGTCTTGCATTTTGGCTTATCTAAGTGTCGCAGTGTGGTAATAATTTATAGAGAATGTCATAGCAGCGATTTGATTTCACACAGGGCATGACACTTACGTTACCCCATCATGAAACTGAGCATCAACAGAGTATCAAAAGTATTTGGTCTTGCATACTGGGTAATCAAGGCTTGGCATGCATAATTGAGCGCATAACAGAACTATTGACTGCCTTTAACGCCAAACATACAATGTATAACAGGAAAAACATGGATTTGAAAATAATCAATGTCGCAGATTGCAAAATATGCAAAGAGAGATTATTGGCTGTTGAATGCCTACTTTTAATTATATACAATTACCCAACTGGAAAAACAAGAATATTATATAAATCTACAGATGGACTCACTGGGCGACCAGTAGACCACCAGTCCAATTCACACTGGTTGGGAGATGTCCATCGAGCCATACCCAAATTGACAGTTCGGTTGAATTGACAACCTGGACATCCAATTGGTCAACAGTGCAGTTCAGACCCGGACCCGGACCTGAAGTGACAGTCTGAAACTCTTCCTAACACTAACCATATGTCAGTAAATGGATAATAGAATCCAAGTATAGCCAGAACAGTGAATTGTTTCCACCAAAATATTATGAAATTAAATTAGTATTTTGTTCAAGTTTCCAAGAAATTGGAACTGTTCAACATATCTGCATAACTGCTAATGTACCCCTTAAACCTGGAGAGGCATTTACTAGAGATATTGCTAACAAATGACCTGGACCATTGCTTTGAAATTGTGTACTGGTGGAAACTAAACCATTTGGGAATTGATGGTCTGGGTAGTCAATACACTGAAACTGTAAATTCTGGTACAATTTGGATGGAAATTTCCCAGCCCGTCTGAATTTGGCGGGTTGTCAGCAGGATGCCCAGCTGGTCCATCTGTAGATTGATATAATCCGGTTGTTTTTACTATTTGATTATAGTATCGTATTAAAATTGCTTTTTCAACATGCAGTAATGTCTTTATGCATGTTTTGCCATGTGCAATATCAATTACTTTGGAATCTGTATTGTTCCTATTGAATTTTGAAATTTTGCCTATCGAGGCAGTTAATAGTTGTGTTATAAGCTCAATCATCTGCACAATGCCTTGATTATCTAATATACAAGGTCAGACATTGTTGATGCTCCATTGATATTTATTTTCATGATTGGGTACTGTAGATATCATGCATTGTGTTGTCTGAAAAGGCCACCATCAATTCAGATATGAATTATTGTGTCAAAGCAACACTTAGATTACCCAAAATGCAAGATGAAGAAGTGTTGACACAAAGTTGATGCTCATGTTCTGGATGGGGCAAAGAGTGGGTTACTGTTGTTGTGGCCTCTGAAGGTGGCCAATACCTTATATATGGATGTCTGCAGCTAGTATTAGCAACGGTTCCAAATTGGCGGTTCAGTTCCAGGTCCAGGTTGGAACCGAACTGGAACTGTTGCAATGCGTTTTACCCTATAAAAAGACCAAACAGGACCAAACCCGCAGTTTTTTGGCCGGTTCAACATTTTCTCTGACTCAGATCTTTGGCTCTAAAGTTTTGAGTTTAATAAAATGAGACTATGCAGTACAATAAACCCCAGCAAAAAGACCCAGGTTCATGTCCAGTCAAGGAAAGAACCCCGCCAAGACAGAGCGGTTCGTTGTTTGAATGAGGCTAGAACCTAACCGAACCTTTTTTCCGGTCCAAACCCAGCCCCCTGGCGGGGTTCTCAGTTGCTAACACTGTCTGAAACCAATCCCCACTTAGATTACCTGAAATGCATAGCCTGAAGATGTTGACGCTCTGTTGACACTCTGTAGATGCTCTGCAGACACTCTGTTAACATGCTGTTGACGTTCTGTTAATGCACTCTTGATGCACTGTTGACACTCTGTTGAAGCTCTGCATTAGCAAAATGTATTTTAGTCGCTGGGAGCCTCCAGCAGTGTCTGAGATAATGTGGAGTGTAAACTTAGAAGCGTAGATTTCAGCAGAGTATCAGACCCTAGGAGGGCATTCCGGCCGGCTTTGAGAGTAACGGGGATCTCTCATGACTGGTACGGGAGCACCATGGGAGCGGTTGTGAAAGGTTTGTGAGCACCTGGGACTGTCGCCCAACCAATGCGGGAATCCCAAACTAACTCTGAGAGATGCCAGGTTCTTGTAGACATTCATTCAAAGGACTACGGGCATTATCTGAGATTCTCTGAATGTACACGAGCAATAAGAAAATCCTCCACGTATGATGCATAGATTATTGTTCATTATCAACTTCTAAATCATACTATAGTACCCAGCATCTCATCAACATTCTATTGTTTGCATTGCTACATTAAGAAGGAACCAAAGGAAATCGCGAGTGATTTAAAAATGAAACTAGGTAAAACCGAAACGACAACCCAACAAAACGATCGGAATGATATTAATTGAACACAGACTCAATGTCATCAACTCAATCTCCCATCTTATCAGGGCCGACAAATGTAGGAATACACAATTCATCAACGGCGCACAAAAGCTGGAGGCACTCCTTATATTTCCGAATGATTCGGGCCTGGTGATTGGGTGAAATTGAATTCCAACGTTGTTTGGTTTGATTTGTGATATCCAAAGGTTATGGAATTGAGGTTAGCTTGCAGTGAATCAAAATGGAGATTGAAAGGCAATATAATGAATTGGGGGGAAGATGAGGTGTGCCACCAGGAATAGAGGAGTGACTGATGTTGTGTGCGAGGTGGGCAAGGGGAGTGCTGACGGTGATGGAGGAGTGCAGAATGAAATTGATGGGGGCAAATCCAGGCCAAGGAGCACTGACGAGGATTGAGGAGCGCCTTTGCAGTGGAGCAGCCCATCCAGGGTGAGCAGCACGCAAAGGTGAGGGAGGTAAAGAGTCTGAAATGTAATTGAGGCGCTCCTAATCAAGGTTGAGGAGGGGATTGAGGAGCGCCCATCCTAGAAGAGGAGCGCAGACACAAACAGCAGTAAGGAGAGCTGAATGAAAAATCGAAGAATCAATCAAGACTGAATAGCACCGAGGGGATTGAGTAGCGCCGACGGCGATTGAGCAGCACCAATGGGGATTGAGCAGCGACAACGGGGATTGAGCAGCGCAAACGGAAATTGAGCAGCGCCGATGAGCATTGAGCAGCGCCTAGTATTGCGGTGGAGCGCCATTTGGGGAGGGGGTATGAAGCAGCCCCACCATGTGTAATTTGAATTTGATGTGTGCAATGGCATCTGCAGTAATGCAATCTATCACTGTGGAAGGGCAAAATTTACCTCGATATATATCTTGAGAAAACATAAATGTAACCTTCTTTCCAGTGGCATAATCAGACAATGCACAATGAATAGCTGCAGCCACAGGCGCTAATGTCTGCGGTGTTGGAGGCTGAAAGAACTGCGATGTGGTCGGTTGTCTCCCTAAGCTAGTGGCGGTGAAGAAAAACTGATGATAGAATAAGTTTAGCACTTCCATCTGCGTCAACCAGGACTTCTTGTCATCGATGACCTTCAAGAGATAAGTATCGTCAAAAAGACGCTCCTTGATTTGGATTCGAATGTCAGTCTCTGATTCTAAATCCAACTGGTAACTACTGACAATAGTTCGACGAGCTCCATGTGCCAAATGCTTTCGAATGGTACTAATCTGTAGTTTTAACTGCGGATTTGTGGGGGTTTAGTATCATCATAAGTCTAATGGAGGAGCAGAAAACAGAATATACACTTACAGCTTGTCCGGGTTACGGATCAATTTTAAGAGATGAACCACTGGGCAATTGACATACAGATGGAGTACCTACAGGAGCACTGGCTAATGCCCGCTGACTATCCTGAGCATCACTGGGTAGTTTCCAAGCTTTGTCAACTATTGAGTACTTCCCATCGGATATCATTCGCCAGGGAGTCTTTGTTAATATGATCGCCTCCATGAACCGTTTCGCTACCTCAAATGTACCCTTTTGCTGTTGAGGAACATTGTGATCTCCCCCGGCCTTTGGTTGAGGAACATTGTGGTCTCCAACGGCCTTGGGAAGCGGGAGCACCTGTACAACGTCAGACTCGCATGATATGTCGATGGCTGCCTATTGGCATTTGAGCAATGGTGGTGCTATGGCCGCGACTGGATGTCGTAGATTTGGAAGTGGAGTGCGGGCAATCACTGTATTGGCACAGCGCTGATTCTTTGGCAGCGGAACCATTGTAGTTCCTATTATCTCATCACGGCGCCTCTTGTCTAGATATAAGACATGGTGCCGGATGTCCGAATCATCATCTTCGATATCGGATGACAAGGTGGACTCTCCAGGGTCTTCACTTTTGTCATTGCTGATCTCACAATCGGTATCGTCATCATGCTGGTTCATCAGAATTATAGCCCAGACATTAGCTATCTCCAACACTATAGTCGAAAGCTGGGTTGGAAGTTCAAACATTTAATTGGCAATGAAGATTGGCTGTTTTCTGCAATGCACGTTCAAGTGCTCTCTCAAAGTGTGTTTCTTGATTCTTCTGCGAATAGTGATTGCTAACCTCACAAGCCGTAGGTTCCTTGTCTGATGCAGTGAAGTTGGAAATGTAGAGAGAAGTATATTAGGGTAAATATAATATGAAGTGTAATAGAATAACAGAAAGACAGGGCAACAAAGTAACACACGGTCGAGCAGGATCCAATTCGAGGCGTGCCTGGAATGAGTCTGGAAGACATGTCGGCAGTTCATATTTATATTGCTGATGCTAGTTCTTCGTTGGTATTTCAGAAGCATCAGGTGCACCAGATTAGATTGGTTCTTCATGCCCCCAGTTCCCACATGTTAGCACTCGTATCCAAGTACGCTATTGATGGAAGAATCGGAGGTTGGTTCAAGCCAACATAGGTAGAATTGAACCAGATTCACTTGAAGAACTCGAGACATCCACATGGTTGTATCGCTAACAACCTCTCAGGACCGGACATGGAAAACTGATAAATGGGTTGATCATCATTGCCCCTGCATATAACTCTGCCGAAGGTAGTTCCTAAGGCCTCTAGTTCTAGCATAGGTGTGGTGACCGTGTGGCACCGAATTGTTGGTGTGTTGAAGAATGTTGCAGGAATTGGACAGAGGATAATATTGGGATCATGGTGAGTGGTAACGGTTGAAGTTACATGGGTTCAAACTGAGGTTGTCGCGGACAGTAGATAAATATTAATCTCTCAATGCGGTATACCAGTCGGAGGAACACTCTATTTTCATGATATTCTGATGTTGTAGGACTCTGAAGCAAAGTTAGCGGTCGATTAGGCAATGTCGTGTGCAGAACATCACTTTCAGTGGTCCCGAGTCTGCTGAATCACATTATGTATACAGTTAGTGTAAGCGAAGAGAGAGGATTTTGGTTTACAAAGGCGAGATTTAACATAGAATGAGAATGGTAAATGTACCACTAAGATTCAGGGGTAATCTAATCGATTCCAGTCATCGTTAATGCCAAGATTACTAGTGTATGGGTCATAGATAGTCAATCACATTAAAATGTTGAACATAATATCTTGTGAGAATGAGATGAATGCGTCATGAGGTTTTATCTGACAGCGGAAAGACCTATAACTGGATGAAGTTCCGGCCAATTGAGGTGGAGCGAGCATTGAATCGGCATTCAGAATTCAATCCAATGTAATGCCTCGGATTGTAGGCTCGCCTTACTTTGACAATTACTTGTACACTCAGAAACTGCCTTTTCCAAACTCGAGCTTTCATCACAAAATGTTCTTCATGCAGACTTGGGATTTGACATTGGTGGAAATCAGATATCGTCTGATTATGATTTATCACAAACTTCAGGTGTTCACGATATGCAGCGGGAAAGAGCTTGCTGGTCACTGATTGAGCCATTGAGCCGAGTCTGGCTTTTAGATTCAAAATTTTCGAGCTCTCTTGATGGAAATCGGTTTATAATCTATATCAAGATATTGGTTTTTGGTGGCCCAAACATACAAGTTAGACAAAATGTGGTTAAGTATGCGTTAAAACTGTTATGAATTTAAGCCTATTCGAAGAAGTGTGGTATATAAGTGAGCTGAATTTCCCAGTCATCTGCAGAATTTCTAAGCAGAAGCTGTCGTTGGAGGTTCACTGGCTCAAGCACCAGCTCGATTATGGAGCCCGAACGAGAGAAGTTATATTAGGATTCTGGATATGCAAGGTCAAAACATGCTTCTTGGTTAAAATGCAGTGAAGTGTTGTTACTTATGGACCAGGGCTGTGCATCTACGGTAAGCGTATGGTGAACACCTTCCTCCAGAGGATTGGTTGAAACCGAGTGTGATAGTTATGGCATTTAAGCGGCGGCGTTCACATACCGATCAAATACAGATTAAAATTATTGCTTTGGCCAAGTCGGATGAGCCGCGCCTGCACCTAAAAGTTTAGTGTCTGAAAGATGACACTCTGTGTGTGCTAGCAACCACAGACTCAAAGCATTCAGGAGTAAGAAAATATGCTTGGAATGGAGCAAAATGACTCGTTCAAGGGTAATACGAAGTGGGTATACACAGTTCAGAGGCGTGCCTCGAGTGGGATCACAGGTTAGAAATGAGTAGCATTGTGACAAAATTGGCCGTTGAATAGAATATGCGTAGTGTTAGCAATGGGTCCAAAGTCCCAGTTCGGTTCCAGGTCCGGGTCCGATCCGGAACCGAACCATTGCAACGGGTTCCCACACAAAACCTGCTCCTCCAAAGTCAACATTTCTTGCTTCAATTAAGTATTGTAGTTCTCATCGTATTGCGACATAATCTATACGTGAAATATGCAGTTTGATGCCCTCATTCATGTTCAGTTTTCCGATTTGCAATCGGACCAATTGTCGTGGAGTCGCGATGGAAACCCGTTCATTTTGGCGTGTTTTTCAGCTTAATTTCAAAGTAACTCAATGAATACTGATTCGATGGCAAATCTAAGAATGGGAGATGAAATAGGGCATCAATCTACAGATTTCACGTATAGATCATATTGCGATACGATCAGAATTCAAATACTTAATTTCAGCCAAAGTTGTAGAAACTGGAAAATGGAACCGCGGCCCGGTTCCAACCCGTCCCCGGACCCGCCAGGTACACCTGTTATCTGGGTAACAACCCGGACTGGACCATACTGTCCGGTTCCAAACCTGGACCGCAGGTTGGTCACCCGGAACTGTTGCTAATACTAAATATGCGTACGGTATCAAATTTGGGACCATCAACCTCGACAGGAGAGTGGATTTGCGGTGTGCCTGAACTTCATTGCTGAGCAAGGAAATACTCGGCTGAACTCTTCGGGTAAACCTGAAATACGCAAGCAGTGTCTCAGGATACGATGACTAAACTCGATATCAGTTAGACAGACTTTGTATCCATGGATGATTAGAGATATACTGCACTAGATCTGTCTGAGGAGGGTCGAGGAGTTCATCAGCAAAATACATTTCCGTCCGGGCAGAATGGCTGCGAAAGAGTGGACACGCTCCGTAAGAGCCATCAGAGGCACCCCGGTGCCGGATTCCTCCGCGCCTGGCGTCAATACTGCAGGTCGCACTATATATCACCGTCCGATCGCCATTGTGCTGTTTGTTCTCGCTTTGTCGGTCTTCTATTTTAAACAAACAATCTGGTGTTGTGGCCAACTGTTACCATACGTCGGAATGGGTTCATTGGGTACACGCTTGCATCGGGATTGCAATGGGTAACACAGCGAAAATCTCTCATCACATTCCTTCTACATTAAGCTCGAGGAGCGTAGTAAGATGGTGAGAAGATCGCATACTACCCTGCCGTGAGGATCCACACAATTGAATGGATCCACAAAATCTCGGAAAGAGCGAGTGAGACCAAAAGTTGGGAAAGATAGAGTGTGTATTTTCGTTGTATGACAAGATGAGATGAAAATGAGATGCTGCCTATCTACCCCGGGGTCTTTTGAATATATACTCCACGTTGCTCATTCCACCTCCAGTACCCCTGTATCTCTGTGCACCCACCGTCCCACCTTAACTACATACTTGGAGGCTGTGATCGAGCTAGTTTGGAGATGCACTTGGAGGCCGAGATTGAGTGAACTCAGAGATGCACTCTGAGGCTGTGACCGAGCAAGTTTGGAGATGCACTTGGAAGCCGAGATGGAGTGAACTCAGAGATGCACTTACAGGCCGTGATCGAGCGAGTTTGGACATGCACTTGGAGGCCGACATCGAGTGAACTCAGAGATGCACTTTGAGGCCGTGATCGAGTGAGTTTGTAGGTGCACTTCGAGGCCGATACCGAGTGAACTGAGAGATGCAGTTGGAGGGCGTGATCGATCGAGTTTGGAGGTGCACTGGGAGGGCGTGATCGAGTGAGTTTGGAGATGCACTTGCAGGCTATGATCGAGCAAGATTGGAGGAGTACTTGGAGGCAGTCAATTTGTAGGCAGGCGCGACAGCAGGTGAGGCTCTATTCATTGGTTACCTTGTAATTGTCGGAATGTACAGAGTTGAGTACAACATCCGCCGAGCGATGAGAAACTGGCTGCGAGCGGAAGACCGTCGATCTTGGGATGATGGTGTACTTGGTGTATGCTGTACTGGGTGTTAACTCATGATTTTGGCATGGAGACAGAGAAAGGGATGAATTAACTTCGTGTTCTTAGGTAATGGTAGAGTTGAGCACATAAAAGAGAGAGATCAGAGGAGATGGGGGAAATCATCATGAGAAACTGGGACTTGAGAGAATTTCATGTGCGAGTCAATTGACCATCCCCAATACTGCAGGTACGAGTCCTCATCCGGCGGGTAATTACACTGATACAGGTCTTCTAAACCCAATCAGGCCTCTTCTAAACCCAATCAGGCAAGTCGTACTCCTGATTTCTCATAGCTGCTCATATCCTCCATATCCCCCTCATCTTCATCCGTCATCTCTCTCATTCTTGTCGACAACTCTACCATCATCGCAAGAACACAAAGTTAAGTCATCCCTCTCTATCTCTCGATGACATCATCATGAGTTAACACTGAGTGTAGCATACACTGAGTACAGCATACACCTAAGATTGTCTGTCGTTCCTTCAATCTCACGATTTTGAGTTGACCCCTGAATGTTGCTTCAGCTTCAGGCGTACCTCCCTTCCGATCCACCGCCACCTGCCAGTTCTCTATCACAGCTTCAAAGGTAAAGTTACCTCGTCACATTCCCATGGTTTCGAGTTAACTAACCGATGAATAGAGTCTCAGAACCTGGTGCACCTCTCATTGACCGCCTCTAGATCGAAGTGCATGTCCGAACTCGCACCATAACGGCCTAGCAGTGCATCTCTGAGTTCACTCAATCCCGGTCTCCAATTGCATCTCCAAACTCGCTTGATCACGGCATCAAAGTGCATCTCCAAACTCACTCGATCACATCGATCACGGCCTCCCAGTGCATCTCTGAGTTCATTCAATGTCTGCCTCCAAGTGCATCTCCAAACTCGCTCCATCATGGCCTCAGAGTGCATCTCTGAGTCGACTCAATCTCGGCCTCCAGGTGCATCTCCAAACTCGATCGATCACGGCCTCGGAGTGCATCTCTGCGTTCACTCAATCTCGGCCTCAAAGTGCATCTCCAAACTGGCTCGATCACAGCCACCCAGTACATCGCTCAGTTCACTCAATTTCGGTCTCCAATTGCATCTCCAAACTCACTTGATCACAGCCTCCAAATGCATCTGCAAGGTTGCTCTATCACGGCCTCGGAGTGTATCTCTGAGTTCACTTGATCGTCATCGTCAGGCGCACCTCGAATTGTTCTCAATCACCGTGTGCTGGCAGTCCAGATATTCCGGGTGTAGATAGGTAGCTATATAGATACATAGATTCCTAGATGAGAATACAAACTGAATGCATAAGTTTTGAAAATGGTTGAACGATAAGTAGTAGCTATGATTTCGAGGCGCACCAGCAGCATTCCCAAAGAATATGGTTTTCCCAGACTGCTCCCAGGTGCTCCCAGGTGCGCCTGGAGGCCGCTACATCAGTCCAGTAAACTCGTACACGTCGCCCAGGCGACGGGCAGCGTGTAAATCTCTGTCATAGGGTACGAGGTTCCGTCAGAGCCGTCAGAGCCGTCAGGAACACCTGGGTGTTTCTGACGTAAACTAGAGTTGTTGCTAATGTTGAAAGCGATTCCCTTGTGCAATAGACTGTAAATCATTCGACATTGATGATTCAGTGAATATCCCGAATTCTTTCGTGACTCTAGTATCCAGTGTTCCTGAAATAGGCAAGCAGCAAATAATTGGAATCGAACTTGGAATTTCACGTGCACCTGATCAGATGGATCTGGTATGCAGATTCCGGAATTACAATTCCACACTGACAATATACAATGCAGATAGTGTTAGCCACGGGTCCGGGTAACCCGCCAGCTATCCGGTTTTTGGCTGGCGGTTTGGTTTACTTTGGTTCCAAAACTGGTCAAAAACGCGAACCGCTTTGTCTTCGCGGGGTTGTTACCCGGACCGGAAATTAACCCGCGCTTTTTTGGCTGAGTTGTACCCGGACCGCAGTTCCATTTTACGGTTCTTGCAACTTTCGCTCCAATGAAGTATTTGAGTTCTAATCGTATCCTGACATGATAAGTACGTAGATCTTGCAGTACTAGTCGCTCTTTTACCTCCCGCTTTCAGATTTGTGATCCGACTGATATCCGTTGAGTGGCTGTGATATCAAGGAACATTTTACACGAAATTGTCGGGTTTTCGATAGTGACTCAATGAATATTGGTCGGATCACAAATTTGAACGCGGTAGGTGAAAGAGCGGCTAGAACTGCACAATCTATGTACCGATCATGTCACGATATGATCAGAACTCAAATATTTAATTGGAGCGAGATATCTGGGTTTGCAAAGGCCGGGTTGTGAGGTGGAAACCAGACCAAATGCCCACGGTCCGGGTTTTTCATGTGGTAAAACCGTTGAAATGGTTCGGTTCCGGTTCCAACGCTATTCCGGAACCGTTCTAGCAGGTTGTAACCATTGCTAACAGTAGGTCAAGACAAGCGGGGACTAAAGCTTGACAGATTCTCACACAGTGAAATATACGGCACTGCAGAATTTCACTTAGTCCACCATTAAACTGGCGCCTCTGCTTTTCACCACATATTGGTTCATCCAAATGAGGCTATGATTCAGTTTACCAGATATCAGTTTACCATTGCCATAATCTCATATTCATCACAATAATCATCTAACACAAAATGTAATTGAATTCTAACCTATACTCCTGGACTCCTCCATTGCAACATATTCTCCTGACCATTTGCCTATTATGCATCAGTTGGTGAGATTGTGTCAGTTCAATATTTAAAGATGCATACCTTCGTTTCACTGCCCTGATAATTATCGTTCATCATCACCATCTCATGGCCCAAAGTCTCCATGCTCCGTAAGCTGCCTAGTATGGTCCTACCAACACTCCAGAATCCGGTATATCATCGTCATCATGATGTTGGTTCGGTTCATCTGATCATGCAGGACTCCCATTGGAGCCACTCCAGAGAGCTGGTGGAGATCACTTGCTCTGTTATCATAACCATTGGGTCCAGTGTTCACTAGCCATGTGTGTGGAACTCAGTTTTGCCCTATTGGACAACCAGTACAAATGCCTGCCACTGCTCATCCAATACCCAGAACTTCTGTGTTATTACCGCATGGTTTGCTGCTGTGAGATTGAGGCCTGTCCCACCCACTTTGGGTGTAGTTACAAATACAAAGGGATTGTGCGAATCTTGGAATTTGAGCTGCAATTCTGCGTGCTCATCATTGCCCATTTCGACAAACATGTAGAATATATCCATATTATCCGCAAGAAACTTTTGGAGCTACAACTTCTAATGACGAACTTCGCCTGGCAGAGGATAAAATAGGACCACCTTTTGAGGAGGGCATGCACAAGGCAAGGTGCTTTTAAGCATTTCAGGTTTGTGCAGAGGCGCCTCATTTGATGCTTCATCATCGTCAGGCTTGGGATACTCTGCAGATTTATTGACAAGCATTGGCGGCAATGTGTCTCTCGGGCATTGGAAAATCGGAGAATCCACCCAAGTATCAAGTGGCCATTGATTGTACCATTGTCCTGAAACGTCATTCTGATCTTTGGTGTCTCCCAATACCAATGTGAAACATGCCAGCCGCCATCAATAAACCATCCACACTCCTGAAGCACCCCGTGAAGAGTATCTCACCACAATCGTGTTTAGTTTAGCGTGCTCGTCCTCATTCCATTCAACATGAACATGGTGTGCATTCTCCTAGGGTATCCAAACAAGTGGTTTCCCTTTTGTGATTTTCGATTCTGACCACCTCCTTGTCATCCAGGGCTTTGCTATTTGGATCATCCGGTGTGCGGCATCCTGTTGATTGTCTTTGTCTTCTGTCCAGATGGCATGCATCATACTCTTCACACCGGAATACAGTGCATTGGCCCCATGCATTTCCATCACTGTCTCGTCCTCTGGCTCTTTAGGTGCACCTGAAAACAGCCACATTGTCTGATAACACCAGTCATAGAGTGAATGGAATCCCGGTGTTGCAGAGACTTGAAGTTTGAATCCAATTCTCGCATTTGTCGCAATTCTCCAGCCCACACTATTTGTCATCTTCTACAGATGAAACTCATCAAAAATCCTAAAACTCCACGCACAGTGTGAGAGTTGGCCATTGCTTGATGGTTTCGCTCTGGATTTTAAGGTATCATTGGACACAAGGTGGATATTCCATCGGTTTTCTGGGTCATCAATACTGGTATTCAGATCCTCGTGGGTGGGACTCGCATTTTCGGTGTGCAACAAGTTGACGAGTTTGAAATCGGTTCCAAGCGTCGTCTCGTCGATGACAATCTTGAAGGTCTCCACAACTCCGGGCATTGTGACCACGAAGCTTGGTTCATGGGCCAATATAAGAGCTGGATGGCCGTGAAATGGTGTTGTCTGGATCTCCACCAGGTGGCAGGGCACAGAATTCAAACTCTGCAGTGGATACCACTCCCGCTCTTCACTGATAATGCCGGGAAAGTCATTGTCCGGCAAAATGACCCACTCCTCAAAGGTATTCCCCCACAAAATAGACAGTGGCAACCCCATTACAACTTTGTCAGTCACCAATTTGCAAAGCATTGCTGGTGCAACCCAGGTGAAAGTCTTTCCAAGACCCATTTCATCTGCCACTAGTGCTCCTGGCTTATCAGCATCCCAAACCCATCTCCTCACGAGGAACCAGATGGCCCAAACCTGCTGCGACAAAAACTTAGTTCCAGGCAGGCCTGGCATTGAATACTTGTGGCCTGGAACACGGTGATCTGGTGATTGGCGAATAGGGTGGGTATTCAGTAGCCTGACTGCCTCATCAAGACAGTTGTGTTCAAACTCATTGCTGATTGTGTTGAGAACAGTGCTCAATACAGAACTGGCATTATCTGAATCGAGGACCTCCTTGCAATCCTCCACATGCTCATGAATCTCTTTTGAACCTTCGTCGGTCCTCATTTCGTCCTGTATGATCTCTTTCCGTTGCTCTGAGGTAAGTTGGGCAGATGGGCTCATACTGCGGCACTCCTGAAATTCATCGTGATGTTAGGTATTTCACAGACAATCATTTGGACCCAATAATATGTGGAATATAATCAATTCTATTCACTCAATCTGAACTTACATGAATACTATCAATCTCTCTCCTACCTGCCACCTCATCCACCACTCTTTCATTTTCATCGAATACCTCCAAAGTCTAAGAATACAGAATAGCGGTGGCGCATGACAAACTGTAACAACACTAGCGGGGATTATCTTGGCCGGTCTCATTACCTGCTCCGCAATATCCTTCCCCGTCACTGCCTTCATATTCACCAAAAATAGTTTCACATCATATCCCAGTTTCAACTTGAAGGCATTTGAAAGGGAACTGTTGTATGATATCTGACCATATATAGGGTCATTCATGATTGGGCAAGGTGCATATAATCCCATAAACTCTTCGTCCAATTCTTCCTGCGTCAAGCTGCATTTGTATATTGCCGTCAGACAGTATGGGTCGTTTGGGGAACAATTTCTTTCGATGAAATCAATCAGCTCCTCCCAGTGCCTCACATCTGTGTACGAAGCTTGAAATTGATTGCTGGATGTGTGGTCATTGCTGCTGTTTGGCACTCAAAGAATTACAACCATGAAAGTTGTATTTGGCAACCCTGGGACGTTACCTCTCTCTTTTTGATGCACACGGTCACCTAAATCCGTCACCAGTCACTTGATGCCTGGCCTTCCATTCTTCCTCTCCTCCCGAGCCTCACTCGCTCATTTCTTCAACAACATCTCCATCCACGGTCACAGAATCCATTCGGCATTATCGAAATTTTGCAAATGCAGCCAGTTTAGCTATGGCTCCAAATAATCTGCAACCGCCATCTCCCAGTGCAGGGGTCCATCTTGCATCTGCTTCAAACAGTTCTGTCCCGGAATATTGGACCGGTGTATCTTCTGGAGCGACCCCGCCACCCATACTTTCTTCCAGTTGTTGAACATACTAAAGTTGGGCTGTCCCATCCTTTTGGCAAATTGCTTCAAGGAGAATTCTGTTTCGTTCAAGCTGATTGAGGCTTTGCCTTCGGTGCCGCCCAAGTCCGACGAATCATCGCTCTGAGCATCTGAGTCGAATTTGTCATAACACATCTCTGGTAATGGGGGCAAATCCGCAATCCCTCCAATATCTGTTCTGCACGGTGCCGCAGCTGGCTGAAATTGTTTCTTTGGGAGGTTAATGGGAGGTCTTCCAGGTGCGCCAGAAATTTGTTCGTATGGAGTAGAGCTGGAAGATGGCGGCCCATCGACTGGAATGTTTCCAGCTGGTGCTGGAGGCACTTGAGGTGAGCATGGAGATGACGGCCCCTGTCCTGTGAATTGCTAAGGCGGGAACATCTGAGGTCCACCATAACCTCCATGGGGGAAGTCGTATCCTTGCCACAATGGCCCATAATTCGGAACTGCTTAGGTTACACCACCACCAGAGTTTGGTTGTAAGCTTGGTGTCATGGTTAATGGGGCAGGGTGGTACAACTGGGGAGCGCCTGGAAATGGTGGCTGTGAAGGTGGGAAACTATACCCCAGTGGTAAAGGAAATAGATTTGTGGGTTGCCTGAATTGAGTGCCTTTGCTGGGTGTATTTCCAGCATTATTATCTGATGCTCCCACATTGTCATCTGGTTGTTGTTGTGAGCCAAACAGGCCATCCGGTGGAGCCATATTGGGTGTCTTCGTTGGAGGTCCCTTCGTCGACATTTTATGTGAACAAAAGATGGTGGTGAACAAACTATCAATTCAATTGGTGATTTCAGATAAGACCGAATATAGTTGAGATTATTGAAGGTAGCGGTGACCTTCGGCAAAATGAACACCTCTTATATCCATCTTATTCGTCACAAACTGTGGTGTTTCACTGCACCTTTGATCCATGAAACCAGGCTGAGAAAAAGAATTTATAATCACACACATCCTGTCTTTCTTTGGTATATGCTCGAATTCGTATATTAGGAACTTGCATAGAAGCTCACCTTTGTTTGGTTCATGACTGTGAAGGTCATAGAAAGGATTCGACATGATATCTCCAGGAAACCAACAAGAACTATATACTGTTGGAAGGTTAGCATGACTAGGCATTTTACACACAAAATGTGTGTGTATGACCTACTACTTGATTCAATATGAGGTCTGTTAGTCGAGCAGTGACAGTGCTTGCTTCCTTTTGAGCTTCTTGTCCAAACTTCATTGTCTCTGAAGGATCCACCCACCAGTCAAGGATCGTTAATGACAAAAACGTACTACAAGCCTATCAGTTCTCGATGATCAACTGAGCGGGCATCCAGCCAGTTAGGAGACTTACCTATTCATTGTATTGAGCTGATGTTATCCGGTGCTTAAGGCTCGAGCGTAGACCTAATCTTTACAATGGCGCAATGGCGTAGTATACGATATGACCGACAGTAGTAGCACTTGATGAGGAGTATTAAAAGTTGATCGCAGTGATGACAAAAGAAGCTTTCTCTACTAATGATTTTCAGTAGATATTATCCTAGTTTGTGAAGACAACTGATTATACGGTGACTTTGTTTTACCCATCCTCTACATTTGGTGGGGTGTGATGCGGCTTTGAAAGTGATACGCTAACCTGAGTTAGCTCGCTTTGAAACAACTATCCCTGACAGTCAAATGCAGCAACGAACTATACCCCCTAAAGCATCATCAGGATTTGTCAGAACACTGAGCATTTCCCAATTATGGTCAACACTCGTCAGAAACATGTTTCATGCTTTATCTGCAAAAAGAACTTATACAACAAGTACCGACTAGAGGCTCACTATCAACAATATCACCCAATATCGATGAATGAAGGGCTATTACCCAACAGGATTCTACCACCTGCCAGCTGGGATCACCCTGAGCCATCATGGTTTTACTACAGTAGGTGCACCTGAATGGCCATCAACAAGCTGTCAATTAATGATCTACTCATAGACAACATACCGGGTGCACCACCACCTGAAAATCCTCCCACCGAAGAATCTATAGACCCTCAGCAGCCTGATCTCACCTGTACCTCTGATCCAACTAAGACAAAGGCTCATTGGTAGGTAGTTGGAGTGGAGAATGTGGGGGGGAAAGTGTATAGCAAAGCAACTGGATTGTACAATATGCATCAAAAGTACTCAGAACAATGGAATCCGTGGCATCCATTTCACTCTGCACATGACTTTCAGCAGGCGCAGTTCTTTAGCCAGTAAACGAAAACCTGGATTGATCAACATCTCAGGCATGAACTGGACAACTTGAAAATCACATCACTCCAATCAGCAGATGCCCTACGAAAGCTCCTCTCTGAACTTGATTTCGGTCTCGGCGATGATAGTTGCATTGAAGCTGACACACATATCTTTGGAACCTTATACCACAGTGATATTTTCAAATGTATTCTTTTTCTTTTGGCACATCTACCATTTCAGGTGCACATCGACTATAAACCGGTTCGCATCGCTGACTCTGAGAGTCTTTGAATCAACAGTAATATGAGCACGGGCGATTAGTGGTGGGATACACAGGATCAACTTCCGACCGGAGCGAGAATTGTGCCAGTCATATGTGCATCTGACAAGACTCACTTAACCAATTTTTTGGGTAACCAACATGCCTGGCAGCTGTATCTCACAATTGGTAATTTTCAAAAGCATAACCGCCGCACTCCTAAAATGTTCCCCTGGATCCTTGTCGGGCTCGTCCCATGTCCCCCGAAATGTGCCAAAAACATTGACGAAGCATGTCATTCCGTGGTTCAAACTGTGCTTTCTCAACTTAGGCATCTTGACATCACTGGCCCTGGCTTGAACTGGGATTGTGCAGATGGATTCCAGCGACAATGTTACCCTCCATTGGCTGCTTGGGTTGGGGATTATCCAGAAGGCGTCATGGTTACTCAAGTTACATATGGCTCATGCCCGATGTGTGAAATGCCTAAAGGTGCGCCGATTGGGCATTTGACTTTTTGACGACTTGATAACTCAAGAGACCAGCGTATTTACTCAGAGCTGCTGGAGGACAATAATCTTAAAGCTCTTCACACTCTAGGTGTCCACCCAATCTGCAACCAGCTCTGGCAATACTCTCTCTGCCAGGTTTATCGCCTTTGGCAGTCTGATGAATTGCATCAGCTGCTCCTGGGTTTAGTTAGAGATTTATTGCACTGGCTGCTCAAATACCGGAAAGCTAGAAATGTCAGGGATCAATTTGACAATCGATTCACATCTGCGATATGACATCCCGGCCTCCAGTACTTCACTAAACCATTTGATTCTTTGAGAAGTGGCACCTGGCAAGGTAAAGAGATCCGTGGAATGATCAGAACACTGGCACTGAATTGCGCTCCAAGTCTTGACTGCTCCCAGGATGCAGGGAAAACTGGGGCCGAAACCGCCTCAGATGTATTGGTAATAGGAGCCGTGCGGGCATTATTTGAATTCTCTGCACTTGTTAGCCAACAAAATCACTCGGATCCATCTGTCAAAGCACTAGACAATGCACTCCAGCGATTTTACCAGAACAAGCATATTTTTCGAGATTAGACAATGTCAAAGTCTGTGAAGTCCAAAGTGGATGAACTGTTCCCAAGTGAATCCCATCAGTTATGCGAACAAAAGATTTATAAGATTTGTGCTGCAATGGAAGCCCTTGTGTATGGGGCGGAAAAGGTTTCCACAACACAATGTTTGCAATTTCAGGTGCGCCTAAACAGAGTCTGACACGTGGCAACCACTTGGCGAGATGCTGAATGTCAGAAGGCAATAGAACGTTTGGAGCGCTAGATCTATCAGTTAACACCTGCTAAATGTAAGCTGTCCGATATATTATTCCAATGTCATGAGTGACAACAATTGCAGGAAGTCGGGACTAGGGCAACTGGTCCCCGAAGCACATTTGCCAAAGAACTTGCCATAATGAAAACTGCCGCTGAACACGAGGCTTACAGGGCGCCAAACATGACCACCTACATGCGATTGCACTTTGATATCCGCCTATCCGATGCTGAGACAGACGCCATCACCTGGAGCTTGGCTGATACGGAGCAGGTTACTAACCAGCTGGAGAGAGAGATTGATGGTATTACCTCAAATGAACACATGTGGTTCAAGAAGGTAGTCTCAATCCACTTAATCGAGTTTGAATCTTTGTAGAAGACAATCGGCATTCAGGCACTCCAGAAAGCTATTGAACAGAACACAATCCATTTCGGATATCCAAAGATGCATCTTGTGAGCCATATATCGGAGTCAATTCGGCGAATGGGTTCTGGTCACAAAGTTACCCCTGATATTTCCGAACGGCTACATATAGCCAACGTGGAAGAGGCATATCAATCTAGCAACAAAGTCAATTACATTCGACAGATGCTCAAGTACAATGACTGGTGTACCGGTCTTGACTATATGGAGGAGACACTGTAATATCTTGCACTCCAAGGCTGGTACGATACTGACTCTGCAAATGTTTTCAATCTACTGTCCGCTACCGATAAACGGCGATGTGCGCACAGTGCCCATCCAGTACGTCTCCAAACAATACACGATGCACCCATTATCCGCCCTGAATCACGGCAGGTATAATATTTGAGAGAAACACATGTCCGCGGAGTGTGCAGAAGTATCAAATTAACCTCACTCAGAGATGCATCAGAAGATTTCGGAATTCCCAACTTTGGACCACGATTATGCGTGCAATTTGACGAGGACTGGGTACTCGAAGTTAGTGGACTTGTTCTCAGATACGATTAGAATGTACTCCTTGACAGTGAATTTATCAAGCTCCAGAATGGGCTGTTGTATTACCATCAACCATTTCATAACCTGACTCCTGTTGAGCATCTGGGACTTGATTGCAAGGTAGAATATATCAATGCCAACCAAGGGATCTTGCCTGAAGCTCATAACATCTGGGTCCAGTATACGCAAAGTGACGAGAATGACCTCGATAACACCTTCCGAGGACCAATTCCTTCCTTTCCTGTATTATACTTCAGCTGGACTCCACAGAATCAGATCCTGCAATTTCAGGAGCGCCTGCCAGCAAGGAAAGTATTATCGGCCTTTAGTATGATGTGCCAGACAACTTCACGATGGGTATTACGTCCTCAAGCTCAAGAATACGCGGTGGTGATTCCAATAATGTACAAAGATGTTCAGGGTTGGGCTGATTGTGTTGATGGGTTCATCCGGATTGTCAAACACAGGAATAAGTGCATATTGTACCCGTTGGAGCAATAGTTGGACTGGCGCATTTGGTGCGGGAGAATACTGCATTGGGCGGCATGGATAGTGTATGGCTTGGAAATAATTATGTTGATTTAGATACCTACTGGACTGTATATTAATTTGGATTGAAATGGCTGATTCAAGTGTATAGCTGTGAGATAGTTTATCGAATTTTACTATTTGATATAGACATTATATATTTATCACTCCAGGAGAGTCTGGCTCCAGGTGCACAGGAATCGCCTTGGAGACGAGTGTCATAGTCCCAGCAGCTCCGGACCTTTACCAACTTAAAGACATGATTTTATAGCATTCTGAAGACGACTTTATACTCCTTGGAATAATCTTGTATCCTGTTCCGCTACTTCAGAAGCGTTGAGGAGCACCTGAAGTACTCTAAGCATACCACAAAAGCACATTGTTTTGCATTCAGCCTGTTCGGGAGCATCTGGGAGCTTCTGGAAGGATCTTTGTGGCTGTTGAGAAAAGATGAGTCGTTGAGTTATGACTTCCAAACCATTTTACATTTTGCTGATGTGTTGATGCTCTGTTGATGCTCTGTTGATGCTCTGTTGACGCTCTGTTGATGCTCTGTTGATGCTCTGTTGACGCTCTGTTGATGCTCTGTTGATGCTCTGTTGACGCTCTGTTGATGCTCTGTTGATGCTCTGTTGATGCTCTGTTGATGCTCTGTTGATGCTCTGTTGATGCTCTGATGATGGTCATTTTGAGAATGGGAAAGTGACCATGTCACTTTCTTGTTTACCTCTACAGGCTGTGCATATAATGGTGAAGCATAACTGCAACCAAATTACATTGCAATTACCTTACATACTCGACCAAAAATCGTTCACACTCCGTTGATGCTTATTTTAATTTATTGTCAATTCAATATCTGCTGCCATCAATTCTGGTATTTATGATTGTTTCAATCCATTTCTTGCACTTTTCCCAATTGCGACTAGGAGTATTGGCAACGCCATGCCAAGCAACATCGTTGCACTGGTTGCGTTCATTCTACTAAAACTTATTCATCTTGCGAAATAATTCATTTCACCTGCTATACTTGCAGTTATTTCCCAATGTACACATCCGACGGCATAGCATTCAGCCATCATATTTCCCTTAATTAAATTCTCGGTGAGGCAATATGAAGAACTTAGTTAAAACATATTGGTGCAGCCTGTCCAACATTGTGTTGTTATCATTATTCCTTCTCATTTCCACTGGATTGGGCATAATCAACCCCCTGGCAGCCATTATGTTTTGTCTTCCATGTGGGCCAAATCAAACTCGGAACATTCAGTGTGGCACTCACATTTTGCTGCTCTGCTCGTTCAAAATGCGTCTGGTAATTGGCTATCTCTATATCAGATGCATCGTCAGCCGCTCAGTTGTCTTCGCTCTCATTTGGATTTCCAAGTCATCATTTGAGTTCAGCCAATCTTGCGTAGCCAAAATGTCTGTAGAGGCACTGTCGTTATCACCTTCAGCTGGATGACAGTCGATTCATTATATGCAGCAGAAATAAAATACTTGAGTTCGACCTCGATGGAGGTTCTTCCCAACCAATGCTGGTGACACAGGTGATTTCTCCACCAATTAGAATGCAGCCACACCAGCATGTTAAAAGTCTGACCAGGATGCATTTATAATCTCTTCAGTATCAGAAATATATTCTTCAGTTGTCATTTGCTTGTTTTGAATGCAAGAGTCATTCTATGTAGCAAGTACGTTATGGCAGCCCAGCCATATCTCCAAAAGGTTGTGGACCATGGCCATTCTGTGCAAGATTCTTCCCTCCACCCTGGTCTTCATTTCCAAAGGGTTTTCAGGTTTTTTTGTATCGAATGCAGGGTCATCGCCCAATATCCCATTATCTATTCAACTAAACTTCCTCACTATGACTGTTTGATGAATGGCAATGCCTGTGGCTGTTGACAGTCTCCAGCCAGTAATATATCACTCCAGGGAAAATTGCGCTCCACTCTGACATCATGCGGTATGATACAGAATCCATTGTATGCCACAATTGAGAGATCAGTGTACATTAAGTGCATTTCATCATGTTGGCACCATCAGTCAGTGATATCCGGTATCCACAATGTACTGCCGATCCCAATGCAGTTGGAGTGGTAATTATTATGATTCATATTTACTTGCCCCCAGTTCATTGGTGATTTAGATGGTGAATTCAAATATAGTATTGCCGCTGTCAATATACTTGCTGTGTGATTGCGTCGCCCAGGTGATGGTTCAGCAACATTTTTAGGAGTTGAGTATTCTTCATCATCACTGGATGAATTATATGGTTTTGAAGTAGAATGACCAGATCAAGAAACCACGGCAGAGGGGAAGAGGTTGTTCATCGGTACAGTTTCTGGTTCAGTCACTGGCAACTGTCTATGTTTGGCACCGTATTCATTCTGCGCAGACTTTTGTAATACCTCTTGGTATTTGGTAGTATTGAGAGGCTCATCCTCAGGAGTTATATCCATTCCCATGTCCCACTTTTTATGAGATCTGAACATCCCGCATTGTCTCAAGAATGGGTGCTGAAACGAGAAGTATACCCTTCGTTGAAGAAAATTCAGCGTAGTATCTGCACAGCCTCTGTGATGGAAATTTCATGATGAAGTATAAACCTCTGATTTCATTGACTTTGCTTCAAAGCTAAAGCATGCATTACGCCATCCATATGATTGAACATGTAATTGTCAACAGTGATAACATGATGCAGAGTAACTATATACCATTTCAACATCCACAGGGTGCCATATTGGAATGGCTGTACAACATCCATGACATACTTAACAATGGTCAACTGAACCTGTGGTGTGAAGAGTGGCCAAGAATGTCTGTATTTGGGATTGTTGAGCAACTTGCAGTGGGATTTTCGTAATTGGTAAGCTTGCTCGAGCAACTCCAGTGCCACATTCGACTCAGTGTACAGATACATAATAGGCAGTGCTGCCATTCGAACACTGGCTTTTTGACAGTCAATGATCCATTTCTGAGAACCCAGTATCAGCATAATTAATACAGCGAGCATTTGCTGCTATTTGAAGATCAGTTTCAGAACTTTCAAAACTGCTTGAAATATGTACTTTGTCAATTATCTTCACTAAACCTGGTTTCATGGCCAATACCATGTTAATTCCATCATTGCCCTTCTTTCCAAATCTTTGACTCCTTCCAATGTCTATACTATTATTCTCTCCAAATTGCAGATTGCACTGATGGGCTTCCCAAGACATGGTGTGGCCTTTTACACTGAGACTGCTCATGAATGCACCTACAGTCCGCTGAACGATGTGCACCATGTAAGGCATGTGTTTTATTAATGCAAGCTATTCAATTCCAGATGCATCAAGGTTCGATTGTAGTTCCTCAGACTTTGAGTAGCTGAAGGAAGCATTATCATTCAAAATTCCTAGGAAACTGCTGTAGGTAAGCTCAGAATGATGAAAAATTTCTTTCAAATGTAATGCTAACATTGCTTTAGTATGTTGACTTGGACCTAGCATTCTTCATTGGATTTCCAAATAGGAACAGAAGAAACTATCAATATCGTGGAATGCGCATTGTACGTCTCCTAGTGCCCAGTATAAATCCACATAGTAGACAACAAGTGACTGTCTGGCCAATTTGTTTGTTGATGTTCACCCATTTAAAGCTAAACTAACTTTATTTCTTCATGCCAAATGCCGCTTAATTGCATCCACAGTCAGTGAGTATTCCCTCCACCAAATGTTGATATGGAATCTTGCAGATGGTAGCACCAGCTGGCTTCGTAATGGATTGGATGACAGTTATCGGCTGAGCTTTGACACAGTGATCCATGGATTATGAGCCTGAAGAAATTCTGACATAAGGTTGCAATTCCAGGTGTTTTAGTGAAAGTCAGCATCTACAAAGTCCTTAGCTGCTAGTATGGGAGTTTTATCAGTCAATTCAGTCAATATAGATAAAACATAAACATCAATTAAGAATTTGCTTTATGAATTTACTATTGTAATTTCTCAACTTCCTCGTCTGTTCCCAATGGCAAAAGCTATTCCATTGACCATTGAACAAGGTAGGGCACGTGGGTCCATTCGTTTTGATCATTGAGGCGGCCGATACATTGACAAAGGACTGTGATGTACTGATGTCAAAATTTTATAATCAACAGTAACATATTTCAATACAACCATAAATATGAAACCCAAAACATGGAACCGGAAATTGGAACCGATGGGTGTAGCCAAAACCGACAAAACCTGCGGGTTGACGGGCACGGATTCTGGTTTGACTTTCCGAGAGTCATTGGGTCGGGCTTTCGGATGGGTCCGAGACCGAACCGACCTGTTTTTGCAGTCCAAACCCGGAACGCTGGCTGGTTACCCGGACCTGTTGCTAAGACTAGGGGACTATTATCCGATGATTCTGAATTGTCTTTGCAGTGCTGTTGCTTGCATCACAAATCAGGCACCTAGATGAGCCTTGTTGACTGCTTTCGGTGGAGATTCGTTCGTAGACATGTTCTGTGAACAAACATGGTGATAAACAACTATAGCTGAGATAAGTGATATAGAATGAATCAGAGTATGGTTGAGGATATTGCAGGTAGCAGTGACCTTCGGCGGAATGAAGGGCTTCATATATCCCATTATGTTGTCCCAATCTGTTGTGTTTCACTCCACCTTTGATCCATGGAACTATCCCGGCTCAGAAAAAAAACCTTACTCACACACATCCCACCTTTCTTTGTAATATGCTCGAATTTTTATACTTGGATATTGGATTGGTGCTCAATTTCATACGCTTCCAGGACTTTACAGGTCATAGAAGGGATATGATAGGATATCTCCAGGAACCCAACCAGAATAATATCCAGTATGAAGGTTAGCACGACTAGGAATCATACACATAAGTTGTATGTGTACGATCTTACAACATCATTCAATAGGAGGCCTGTGAGACGAGCAGCAACAGTTGTTGCTTCCTATTGAGTTCCTTGTCTAAATATCATGGTTCTCCACAGGATCTGTGCTCCAGTCACAAATTGTTACTGAGGCAACTATCCTAACTGTTCCTGATGATGATTGTGTGGACATGCAGCTACCTAGGCAGCTCATGTAGTCATTGTAGAAAGACAATCAACCTTCATAATCAGCTGCTCGGAAGCTTTATTATTGGTATTATCTCACAAAGTCGCTATGACATTGCGTAATATAAGGCCCACCCTGGCGATTGCGGTGATGACAACAGAAAACTTCACTTCTCTGCTAACAACTTTCAGCAGATGATTTGAATGATTATCTCGCGGGATATGATATATAAATCCTGGTTTATGAAGAAAGCTGATCGTAAGGTGACTTTATTTTACCCCGCATTTGGCGAAGTGCAATGCAGTTGTGACATGTTAACTTGAGTTAGCTTGCTTTCAAACCAATATCCATGAGGCTCTAAGTCACCCGCTAAACTATCAATGTGATTAATTGAAATGGGTTTTCACTGACCATTCCTTGAATATGGTCAACACTCGCTGGAATCTTGATATGTGTGTTATGTGCGACATGAAATCATTCAACGAAAACCGACGTGAGGTGCACTATCAGCAATTTCACTCAATATCCATGAATGAAGGCTAGTACCTCACGGGATCTTACCTCCTGCAGACTGGGATTAATCTGAGCCATTATGGTTTGACTTTAGTCGGAGTACCTGAATGGCCATTAATGAGCTAGTCAACTAATGATCTAACCACAGACAATGTACCTGGTGCACCACCACCTGAAAATACTCCCAACGATGAAAATAGTAACCCCCAGAAGGGTAATCTGCCATGTACCCCAGATCCTACACAGACAAACACTCATTGGCTGGTAATTGGATTGGAAAATACGGGTGTAAAAGCATATGGCAAAGCAACTGGATTGTACAACAAACATCGCAAGTACTCAGAACTATGGAATCCATGGCATCCATTTCAGTTAGAATACGACTTTGGCCAGGTTCAATCTTGTATCCAGCAAACAAAAATGTGGATAGATTAAAATCTGAGGTGTGGACTGGACAACTTCAAAATCGAATCATTCCAAACAGCAGATGCCCTATGAACCCTCCTCTCTCAATTCAATTTCGCGCTTGGTGATGATAGTTGGGTGAAGATCGTTTACATATCTTCAGAACATCACACTACAGTGATGTATTCAAATGTATACAGTTCCTTTTGGCACATCTCCCATTTCCGACACACCTCGATTATGAACTGGTGCGCCTCACAGCCTCGGGAAATCGCTGAATTTACAGCAAGATGAAGATTAGTGATTGGTGGTGGGATCGACAAAATCAGCTTCCTGCCAGAGCAACAATTGTTCCAGGCATTTGTGATTCAGACAAGACTCACTTGACCAATTTTTCGGACGATCCACATGCCTGGCCGCAGTATCTCACCATTTGTAATTATTGCAAAGTAATTCACCGTACACCTAAAATGCCTTCCTGGATTCTTGTTGGGCTGAGCCCCTGCCCCCCACATGGTGCCAAAAATACTGATGAGGCACGGCATTTTACAGTTGAAACAGTGCTGTCCCCACTCTGCACTCTTGACATGACTGGTTCCAGCTTGAAATGGAATTGTGCTGATGGAATCCAGAGACAATGTTATCCTCTTTGGGCGGCCTGGGTCGGGGATAATTCAGAACAAGTCATGGTTGGTCAGGTCTGATATGGCACATGCCCAATGTGTGATATTCCCAAAGGCGCGCCGATGGGACAATGCGCAATTCTATCACTCGATAACCCAAGAGATCAGAATGATTACTCAAAGGTTCTGGATGAAACTAATATTGATGGTCTGCACACTCTTGGTGTTCATCCAATGTGCAACCAGTTCTGGGAAAACCATTTATGCAATGTGTATCGGCTTCCGCAGCCTAATGAATTGCATCAGCTTCCCTTGGATTTACTTAACGGCTAATTACACTGACAGCTCAAATCCCTTGAAACTCGAAATGTGTAGGATCAATTTGACAATCGATTCACATTGGTACAATGATATCTAGACCTCCAGCGCATCTCTAAACCATTCGAATTGACAAAGAGCAGCTCCTGGCAGGGAACTGAGGTCCAGGGCATGATCAGAATACTTGCAGTGAATTGCACTCCAATTCTTGACTGCTCCAAGGATATCAGGAAAACTGCGGCAGAAGAAGCCTCTGATGAAATTGTGATGGGAGCAGTGAGGGCATTATGTGAATTCACTCTACATGTTAGCCAAGGAAATCACTCTGATGTATCCCTCACAGCACTAGATGACATGCTGAAGCGAGTATACATGAAGAAGGGTGCATTTCGAGAAAAGAAAATGTTGAAGTCTGCAAAGATCAAAGTGGATGAACTGTTGGCAAGAGAATTCCATCAGGTGTGGGAACAAACGTTTCATAAAATCCGTGCTGCAATGGAGGTTCAGGTGTATGGGGCTGAAAAGGATAAAACCACAAAATGAAGGCAATTTCAGGTGCGCCTGAATAGAGCCCAACAAGCAGCAACCACATTGTAAGATGCTGATCTGCAGAGTGCAAAAGAGCAATTGGTGCGTGAAATTGATCATCTGACACCAGTTAAATACAAGATTTTCGATAAATTTATCCAACATCATAAGTGAGAACTATTGCAGAATGTTGGGACAACAGCAACCAGTCCAACAAGCACATTTGCCAAAAAACTTGCTCACATGAAAACTGGTGCAGAAGCAGAGGTTTTTGGAGCAGCAAACATGACAGCTGACAAGGGTGTGGAATTTCAGGTCTGTCAATTTGATGCTAAGACTGATGCCACCACCTGGAGTATTGCTGATACGGACAGTATTGCGAATTGGCTGGAGTGAGAGATTTATGCTATCACTTCTGATAAGCAGTTTCATTTCAAGAAGGAATTCTCCATCCGCTGGATCAAATTCGAAGCTTGGTGGAAGGCAATTCGTGTTCAGAAGCTTCAGATAACCACTGACCAGCTTGAAATATATATTGGATATCCAACGATGCATCGTCTGAGTGATATATCAGAGTTAATTTGGCGAATGGGTTCTGGTGACAATTTCACCAGTGAAATTTCTGAATGGCTACATATCAGCAATACGTAACAGGAATATCGATCTACAAACAAAGTCAATTACAATTTACAGATGCTCAAGCACAGTGACTAGTATACTGGTCTGGACAATATGGAGGAGAGGTTGTCTCATACTGCCCTCCAAGGCTCGTACGATGTTGACTTTGCAATAATTGTCAACCTGCTATCCACTTCGGATAAACTGCGAAATACCTGCAGAGCCTATCCTTTAAACGACCAGTATTGTCTGGAACAGCCATTTTCCTGCCCGCTATATCAAAACAGGTACATTATTTGAGACAAACCCATGTCCATGGCATGTTTAGAAGTATCAAATTATCCTCACTCAGTGATGCATGGGAAGATCTCAGAATTCCCAACTTTGGTCAGCGATTCTGTGCACAAATTGAAGAGGACTGGGGACCCAAGGTTTGTGGACTGGTGCTTGGATATAATCAGAATGTACTCATAGAAAGTACATTTATTAAACTTCACCATGGGCTGTTGTACTACAGTCAACCATTTCACATCCCTACATCTGTTGAGAGTCTGGGATTTGATTGCAAGATAGAATATACCAATGCCAACCAAGGGATCATGGTTGAATCTCACAACATCTGAGTCCAATATACGGAAAGTGATGTCGATAACACCTTCCAAGGCCGTGTTTCTTCCTTTCCTGTATCATACTTCAGCTGGACTCCACTTAATCAGATCCATCCAGTTCAGGAGCACCTGCTTGCTGGAATAACGATATTGAGGTTTTCTGAGAGGTGCAAGAAGATTCATCAATGCATATTACGTCCTCAACCTCAAGAACATGTGGTAGTAATTCCATCGAAATATAATGATCTGTATGGTTGGGCTGATTGTGTTGATCGGTTCATCTGGGTTGTCAAACAGACTTATATGATACATATTGTACCTGTCAGAGCAATTGTTGGATGGGCACATTTGGTGCGAGAGAATGCTGCATTTGATAGAATCGATAGAGTATGGCTTGTAAATAATCAAGTGGATTTAGATATCTACAGGACTGTATATTAAGTTACAATACCTGAATCAAGGTGTGCAGGAGGAAGATTGTTAATCAAATTGTACAATGTGACTGAAAAATAACAAAAATCACTCCCGGAAAGTATTCCTCCAGGTCGAAGGTGCCCTGGAATAGTCTTGGAGACCTGGCCAATACTCCCAATACCCCCAATAGCTCCGAAATTTGCATATTCTAATAGTTTGATTTTGTAGCATTGTGAAGACAACTATACACTCTTCAGGATATTCTTGGAATCTATTCCACAACTTCCGGAGCATGGAGGAGCACATCACATATCCGGTAGCATCTGGAAGCATCTGGAAAAATCAGTGTCGCTGTTCAGAGTTGCTGAGTTGTTAAGTTACAACTTCCAAACCATTTTACATTTTGCTGATAAATTGTCTTGTTAGAACTCACAGTTGGGTATTAGAGTTGCTGTTGTGATCATGCCAGAAACTTAGCCTTCTACGAACCTAGGCTTCTCTGAGCCCAATGTCAGCTGTGAGGATTAAAATGTCTGGCTGCCCTGATCTTGACTGTCACTTCGTAGTTCGTAGACATGGCCTTATCTGAGCCCACTATTGGAGCTGTGATTCTGGATGCATAGTTGCCATCATTAGGTAAGAGGTGTCTGATGTGATCACTTTTAGCTTGTTAGATTGTGTAGGTATAGTTAGTGTGATTTTGCTAGAAGGTTCTGATGCAATCGAGTTGATCTTGTCAGGACAAATGGGCAATTATTAGAGTGTGTATATGTATTTCAATAAATATCATCTTTTACATGACATTACGCTAAGTTTCTAGTCAAATGAATACATTTAGAGTTCCATCGACTATATTCCAATAATAATTTAACCCCAAAGCTATTCACTTAGAATATAAGCAGCAGCATATTGTGATTATTCACTACTTTCTGTCGATACCGCCAGATTGTGGTCAATATATTCCAATGTAGTCCAGATGTTATTATGATCATGTTTATAGGCTCAGATGGTTGGGTGTTTGTATATGTGATTGCATTCTTTCTTACTGTTTGAGCAGATCACAACATGTACCTACTCACATATACGACATGTGTATCCAAGATGGTATACCGCATATTTCTACATGAATTAGCAGCAAACATGATGTACAGATATTAGCCACCAGTCAGGAAAATCCCGGGCTCATTGACTGTGGCTGCAGGTAGCAACATAGACTGTGGAGTATCCTGATCAGTAAAGTGGAAAACATATAGCCTGTGAATGTAATTATGGTTTGAGTTTTGAAAGATATTGCTGAAACTGCACCCTACAGGAAATGCTGCAGAAATATCTGTTTCGGTATCTAAGTTAATTGACATGACACTGATATGATCAATGGGGTCCACTGTTACTTTAGTTTTGGTATCCAAATAATGAGACTAGCATAAACGATAGAAGATTAGCATTCCAATATACTCGAAATTATTCTTAAGTGAGATAGTCACAATTGTCCTTTCATAATGGTTGGGGACTACTTTACAACTCGGATTGGAACAGACTGCTGGAAAAACAGACTGGTGAACTGTGAGCTTGGTTATCACTACTGTTGAGTAGGGTGCAAAATATATAAATATTAACTGCATGGATAGCTGCTTGTGAAAAGCCAAACTTCTTGATTCTGACAGTAAGATTTTGGTGTACTTGCTTGTAGCTTTTCTGTAACAAATTGGTCAACATCTACTGTGTAGTAAAGAATTCTGAAAATGATTTGACTTCAGGTATTGTTACTCCAAAATTTTATCACCCCAATGTCATCTACCTTACGTATTGGCTGGCAGCCAAAATTAATGGGGAATGTACTTCAATTTCCATCTAGGCATTGCCTAGGTCAAAGTGGTTGTGGAAAGTAAAAGCCTAAGAAGAATTATTGGTCTAACCTACATAGCATAGTACCTCTAGTTTCAGGATGCAGTGGTACTGGGTGATTCAAAATACTGTATACTGTCAGCTACAGAGTTTAATGATAATATAGGTACATCATCAACAACCCTGGTTTCCGTCAGAAACACCAGCGTGGTATGGACGGCTCTGATGGCTCTGACAGAACCTCATACCCTCTGATGAAGAATTACATGCTTTCTGTTGCCCAGGTGACAAGTTGCGTTGCATACTTACCTCCTTTACTTTGCGCCCGGATTGCGGCGACATATACGCACAACGAGAACGACACGCGTGTTACACTCCTCCCAGGGGCTGCAGTTATGCTGTAGCCATTTACACCACGCCTGGCGATGTTTATGCCTTTCTTCAGCCGATAGCCACATGCCACACTCTCATTTATGTTTAGTTTTGAGATACTGTCACTTTTTGCAATACAGCCTTTACTTCAAATACATTGCTTGCTGTTACATCTGCTTCGCCATTATCATATTTCACATGTCTGAATTTTATTGTCCAATCTTCACACTCTCTACTACTATGCCCTCCATCTTCCACATTCTGCATTGATCCATCATCGGCTTGCGATTCTTCTTCCGCCTCATCCGTATTTGCATTGTCGCCACCCTTGCACTCATAACTGTTGACATCACTGGTTCACAGGTCCAACCTACTATGCCCTCACTTCTCTACATTCTGCATTGATCCATCATCGGCGTGCGATCTTTTGCCCTACTCATCCGCATCCTGATCCGCATCATCGGCATCCTCACCCACATACCTGCCAACATCACTGCTGCTACACTCAGACCTGTCAAGTTCAATCGCGGGCCGTCGCTGCCGACTGGCAGTGGGAATGGCATCATGCTCGTCTCTTTCGTCACCTTCATCTTTGTAATAGCTGCTGCGCCCTGGCATCCCGATATACAGTTCATCAGCTGTGCAATTGTTGTCTATCGGGATGTCTAGGTCAGTGCTTCCGATCCCAGGCTCCTCAAGCGCCACTTCGGAGGTCAACTCGTCAAGAAGAATTGCATTCTCAACACGCGCTGCTTCCACACTGATGACCACGGCAGGTATTGGGTTCTCCACCAGTTGGATAAGATGATTGACTGTTGGAAGTGTGTCTTTATACACCCTCTGTTGGTAGCTCTCCAGAGGTGTGTTCCAGGTATTCATCAAGAATGTACATGTGTCTGCAACGCCAGGCGAGGTTAACAATTTGCGACCCATTGCAGCACAGCAGGATACGTTGTTATCACATTCATTGTTGTAGTTGAAGTAGTTCGAGTGATCAGGTCTGTCCTTTGTCGACTTTGACTCGGAAGCTTTGGAATGAACACATTTGTTCCTTTGCCACTGCAGGAGCTCATGGGGCAACGCAGTGCAAGTAAAAATGATCAGTGGCGAGGGTATATGACCGTCCTTGTTGTGAATGATGGAATTATAAAATCTATCAGCATACTTACCGCAGTTATTCGCCCGATGATGAAACTTGATGTAGATAAACCGTGCAATTGTTTCCGCCAGGAAGTAAAGTGGATGCTGGCGATTTGTTAGCAGCTTTCGACACTTTGTGCATTGGATTTGGGGCCGAGTATACCGCCATCAACACGCTCTGCCACAGGAAAAAGATACTAATTGTCTGCTAGAAGGGAATCAAAGATTTCCAAACGCACTGCGGCGGATTCAAAGCAGTGGAGATCATAATGCTCCGCTATGTTGTCCCCTGCTGATTGAATAAAATGAGATTTAACATTGTCGATTTGTGCTCCAACCTGGTACCGGTTTGAGCGTGGTATATCCAATGTGTGCTGTTACTTCAGTATACCTCATTCAAGATCTCCTTGGTGCATGCCTCAAATGCTATGGACCAAATGTTGTTTTGTTCCATAGCAGTGTTCCAGTAGGTCTCTATTATCTGACAGTGTGGGGCTTCAGCTAATGCTTTCGAAATGCGTCGCGTTATAGAGCTTACTGTCTCCGAGTGGCTTGGACTCAGAAACGGTTGTCAGTTTCACATGTAGAGCTGAAGGAGTCTACCCATTTCGAACAAAAGACTCGTCATGTCTGAGTGACCAAATCAACGGATGCTACAACTGGTGGAGACCATTGATCGAGGTGTAGACACCGCCTGCAGTTGCAATTGTTACTGCCTCTGTTTCTAACAGTAGCTCACATTCAGAGTGGATTTGTAATGATCGCATGGGCTTCTGGATTAGAGATGGGGGTAGGCAGGATATCAAGACCGCTGAGAGGAGTGGGAGAGATTGCAATGTTAGATGCGGGGCTGGATACCACGCGACACGTTGAGGTCCCTCTGGGTGCTGGTGTGCTACGACTGCTTGTACCGGACGTGGCAGATGGATCATTCATTGACCATCACTGTGTAGTAGACTGGGTGGAAGTCACAGGTTGAGTGATATCTGCAACGCAAGAATTGTTCAGAGAAGATGAGGGGGTGGAGTATTGACCTTGGATTATAGAGGCTATGGAACTCCCTCCTTGAGAGGAATCCCTCTCGCCAGCTGGTACGGAAACGCGTCTCTTAGCAGGGGGACGTTGAGAATTCCCCGAAGGCCCACGCTTTTGTTGATTCTGATGATTAGCAAGACTTGAAACATCTTGTATGACTGGAGTTATGTCAGGGTGAGGGCATTGGGAAGGCATAGTCTCATAGAGATGTTCAACGTTAAGACTGTACAAATAGTTGCCTGTGCATGCCCATGCAGTGGCAGGGGAGGTTGAATTCTATTTGAGCAACCATGGAGGGTTTTGACAAAAATGGGAGGCGCAGTGTAGACCGCGCTAGACTTTAAACCCTCACAATACTCAATGACAAGATTCCTTGAAAAGCATTCAATTATGGGATTAATTGCCATCAGATTAAACTCAGCATTGATATTCACTGTAACACCAACGTCTGAAAGCCTATTTGCACTGCTTGAAGGGTGTTTATACCTTCTTAGCTCAGTTATCATAGGATTCAACTCCTTTTTGGCACAATACTTCGAACCATAGATTGTGTAAATGTTCAGCTTCCCAGTGGAAACCCCCCTTGGCAGAGACAAAAGCATCGCAAAACGAACAATGACGTATTCTCTATCCTATGACATCAGTTGCATGTGCGTTTCCCACCGCTTGGCGTGTTGGTAGCCATGTTGGATGGTTGCACAGTTGTGACAACCTGGGAACTACTCAGTTTGCTGCGGGATGCGCGAGGTCTGATTGTGAAAAGTGGTGTGTGATGTAAAAGCAATGCCTGTCGTTGGAAACTTTCCTCACCGCAATTAGTAAATCTCTTCTCAAGGCTTGTCAGTCATGAGGTGCATGGTGTCTGTGCAAGATGAAGGTTGGCCCGTTTTGTGTTTGTAACCCAACACAACAAGTTGAACCAAGAAATCACAAGAACTCGAGTATATATATCCCTGCTAACCACCTACACCTCCATTCTCTTTTTTCCTGTATTCTACACACTGCCTACAACTCTCTTGACATCACGTGACTTGCACAAACCAGTGCCTTTCCTTCCAAAACACACCCGATAAGCTATATAACTTTGTAATTTCCCACTGGGCATGCTTCTGCTACATGCAACTGTATCGTAATGCTAATGCGTCGGATATAGATTCATCTCCAACTCACACCGATGGCTCCAAAGGGTAGCCACAACAGAAAGGGGAAGGCAACTGCTCAGGGAAAAATGCTGACATTGGTGATAAATTGACACCTATCCTATGGATCGGGACTGGATGAAGGGATTCATCTCAGAACACATCTGTGGACGCATACAGATATACAATGTTTGCGGTGTCAAGGATGAGAGCACATGGGACCTCTTTTATGATATAATCTTTCTTCATCCAGTCACGGCTCACCACTTTTCACAATTCCACCTCATGTGGCCCTGCCACAGGAGCAGGAGTTCGCCTTTTCGGGAGTGGTGGGCAGCCTACCGCTCATATCTGTGGCAAATGTTTCACAAAACCCACAACCAAATGAACAATCTGAGGTGAGATGACTCATGTGCCTTTGGGGATCAAGTCAATCGCTCCAATCAGCAGACAACCAGCTCGGGGAAGGTCAAACGCACCGGTGATCATTTCTGTTGGTATGGTAGCGATGATCTCAAGCCAAAGATTTAACCACCAAGCTGCCGGGAGTTCAAATCAGGCGACTTACTGGCTGTTAGACTGCTGAATTGGGATGAGATCATTGACCAGGATGATGATGATGAGAACTGGGCGGATCACAGACTGCCAAACGCTGAAAGGAGCCATCCTAGTGATGGCAATAACAATGACGATGGCCAGGGTGAGGAGCACACACAGGGCTGTGAGAAAGAGACCGGGAAAGAGAAGTGAACAAATGATGGGAAGGGGAAAGTGATGGGGAAAGGGATGGGGAAGGGGAAGGTAATGGAGGAAGGGAAGGGGAAGGGAAATGGTAAAGGGAAAGGTATTGTTAAACAAACTCCAGCGGGAGATGATATCTGTTGTGCCGTTGCTTTGAATTTGCAGAAGGCAATGTATGAGGCAGACTTGGACACCCAGTGTTAGGGGTCCCCTCCTGGCAGTGATAGGGGTTCAGTAAAACCAAGGGTTATCACCTCGTTAGTAAAATCCTTTAGCGGGGGTTTTTGCTAGTCACGTCTTGATTGGATAGGTCCAGAGGGATCTAGCGGAGTCATTGAAAGCAAAGTGCTGCGGCAGCTGATTTGACAATGCAACAACCGCCAGGTACACTTCCGTAGTGCTAGTTGTTTCCAACCAGATTCATTCTCAGATACTATGCGGTTGTATATGAATACACGGCAGTCGTGATTAAAAGGGCTCTGCAGTTTCCTTAATTGGATGCGTGGCACACCCGGGTATTAAACACCTACGCACAAAGGACTGAGGGAATATGGCGTTGGCAAGCAGCCTAAAGCGGACATCCGGCATTAAGTTGAGGAGATGGTTCTGCAATGGTTAATCCGGGGCTTACAGCCCCTAGATTAGACGCGCATAAGTTCTATGTTGGCATAGCACCGGCTAACGCGCCCGGTAAGACTATGAGCTGTCAGAGATAATATCAAAGGCAGAAACGTGGCGCCAGGGGATGGGCACGTTCCAACTACCGACCACCACCTATCAGAGCGAGATGTCAAAGTTGAAGTTATGGTCTGATTCTGAGATTAGGGGTAGCCATGCATGGACACGTTGACTTTGCGGAATATGGGTTCATGTCCGATACGTGCATTGAAATAAGACACAAGGGTATCTGATGGGCGATGACACTAAGTCCCGCAGATACGTGGTTATGACATAGCGAGGATCATAGTCTCAGTTGGAATTCAAGGGAATGTCCAAGAAGCTATAAAGAGATCACATTGTTCCGGCAATGAAGAAGACCAGCTCGAACAGCTACGAGAAGAACGATACCTACCAGCGGAGAAATATCCTTATTTATTATTGCGTTTTTATGATACCTATACCTATTATAATTATACCTAGAATCTATTGGCTTTGTGTAGCGGCAGCCCCACACCATTGTTATCCCAGATAGCTTATGACGATAACCTTCGAAAACGATAACGACGTAATCGTATACGCCCTGGAAAACATCATAGCATACGCTAGAAGAACACAGCAGATCTTTGTAGCGCAGTGTGTCTGGTGGCTGGCATCAATTATCGGTTTGGAATCAGGGTTGATTATACATATCGATAATCTTCGGAAACGCGAAGTGACAGCAACTTCGGAAGAGTGTTCTGGATTTATTCATCCGGATAGAGCTCAGCAGATTCTATCGGAGAGAGCAGTCTCATCAACGCCAAGGGATCTTACGGAAGATCAGCGACTCGATCAAGTGGTAGAGGAAGCTGAGGAGTGCGGAGCGACGAGTAAATCTATTCGGAGTTCTTGGCAACCTAATCGAGTTAATCCTTTGCCTTCGACAAAGAGACAGCTTAAGAAGGCCCGGAAGGTTAAGCGCCTTCAAGAAGAAACCCGGAAAAAGGAAGTCGAGAAGGAAAAGCGACTTCGGGAAATACGAGCTACGGTTTTTAGGAACCTTAGCAGGGAATAGGGTCTACGGCCGTACACATCTAGTACATACGCAGGAAAGGAAGGATTGTTCTTAGGTGTTGTTACCCCCGTAACAGTATAATAAATAAACACTACGCTCCTAGGTTTATTATACAATCGATGCGAGAAGAAGAGCTCAAAGCTTATCAAGGGTTAAAAAAGCAAGGAGCCTTCCTTCTACGATCGCCACGATTTGGATTAGTAGTAGTTTCTACTAAATTGCCAAATCTTACGGTTACGTTACCAATTCGGATACCGGTTACAACATCCGAGTATCTTAACCCACATCAATTTGTTCCGACATATTATCAAGGACCTAATATTAGGAAACAACAAATAGAATTTTGTGTCAAGCACAAAATTAAAGCTAATCCATCTGAGGTTATAATATTCAGACGGAAGTAAGCATATGCCAATCAACGTCTTTGATTTGGCCGGATATACGCGTAATTTATTCGAACATGAACCTCTCAATATATTCGGTTCTATAAATACGATATTATCCGAAAAACCTGAAAACGACTGGAATAACCCGATATTCCACGCAGAACCCGAGACACCTAAACCTTGGGTTGAATACTATCGACAATCAGCCATTAACGGCGAATTACTCACGATTGACGATCCGGTATTCAAAGACCACTGGAAAGAATATCACTCGTGGGCAGACGTGTGGAAGTGTTGCTGCAAAGAAGACGATAAAACCGAGTGGTGTTATTGCGGCGACAATAAATCCTCGGCAAAATGCAGCCAGTGGTAGATCTTACCTGTCCTCCGATGGAGTGGCTTTACACTATATTGATCATTATTGCCTTATCAATTATAATGATTCAATTACGAATTTTTATTGAGCAATCAATGCTCATGCGATACTATACATTCTGGCAAGATAATGTATGGTCGGCACCTCCGGAATGGATTCAACAATTCGAAGAATCTATCCAGGTCGCATATGCGAAAATTGATAAGTATACACCTCGCGACTGGAGGATGTATAATGAACGAAAAGATAGCGGTTATACCGACTGTTATAACCAAGGGCTCTTGGAAGGGCATGATAATGGCTGGGACGAAGCCAAAGAATATTATCAAAAGATATTCGAAAGAGATCTTAGAGAAGCTAAGCAACAATGGAAGGAAGAAGTTACGAGTAACGAGTATTCTGAGGAAATAGCAGAAGAATACGAGGAATCGGAAGTAGATGACGAATGGTCATCCTATGGACAAAAAAGAGACTCACAACAGACGGAGTCCAGGGAATGGTTGGATCAGCCCGATGATGAGCTTAGGGATGCCATCGAGCGTGATTAATTGCCCGATCAGAATCGAGCGAGGATTGTTCTAATGCAGATTATGAGATAATTGCTGTTAGACGTCTAGGATGTCACTTCTTAGAAGTTATAAAAGATCATCAGTTGACGTTAAAGATCATGGTGCAAAGCAATTTTAATGCTACCACCACCAATTCCATGGTGGTTGCATATTAGTTTAATTCACATCTTCGATATTAATTCGTCGATATTAATTTTGCATATTACTTCGGTAATTACTACTCGACAGTGTTACCTTGAGTAATTAATATTTTCGACATTTCTTCGTCAATGTTACCTTTTTATTACTTCAGTAATTTATATCCTCGATATTATTTCGACGATAGTACCTTAATATATTATTTCGGTAATTTATATCTTCGATATTATTTCATCGATATTACCTTAATATATTACTTCGGTAATTTATATCTTCGATATTACTACATCGATAATACTTTTAGTGATTAATATATCTTCGATATTACTTTGCCAATATTACCTTCATATATTACTTCGGTAATTTATATCTTCGATATTACTTCGTCGACATTACCTTCGCATATAATACTTCGGTAATTTATATTCTCGAAATTACTTTATCGAAACTAGCTTCGCATATAATACTTCAGTCATAAATATCTTAAATATTACTCCGATGATATTACCTTTCTATATAATGCTTCGGTAATTACTATTTTCAATATGATTTCTTTGATATGACCTTTGTATATTACTTTGGTAATTACATCGATATTAATCACTCGATATTACCTCAGTAATTATATCTTCGATATTACTTCGTCGATATTACCTTCGCATAGCCTTATAAAATATTACTTTAGTAATATCTTCAATAAATTATGATATGGAGAAAGGGTGATGTTAAATTATTACCTTTAGTAATAAGGTATCTATGATACTATTTTTTACTAATTATTTTACGATGGTGTCTGGAAAAACACCCTACAGGAAGGGGGTAAAAGATTACTAAATCTTAAGAAAAAACGACACATCGAATAATTTTATAACGACAATATACGGATAAATTATGTTGAATGGAAGAACTTCATTCTGAATAATAAAAGCTCCCGCATATTGTGGTATACACCGAGAGAGATTCCTTTCGGGGATGAAGAGCAAATAAAATCAGGATAAAGGAATTGTTATTTCATTATAATTTTATTACGGCTCGAATTACCACCGACTTGAGTAAAGATTGTGGCCAGCTGGTGGAGGTAATGAATAATGAAATTAATAAGAATGATTATATACCGATCGGGACTTTAACCCAAGGTATTTTCATCGACATTCGAATAACCTTTCGACAAGGAAAATTATCTTCTATGAGTGAAGATAATAATTCGTTAATAAATACGTTAAGATTTAGAATGCAATGTTATTAGACTCCATGGTTGTTCTTAACGGAATAACAGGATTCGGGTTAACCAGAATTACATAACTGTGTCCCACAGTTAAGTAAAGCTAGTGTTAATATCATTCTTTCAAAAGATATTTTGATTTTCGGATCAACTTATTAATCTTGACATATTAGCTTATATGTACTTTCGAATATTTGCGAGTGGGGACTTTAACCTACGGGCGAAAAGACTTGCATATAGTTGAAAGAGTAAATGAGCAATGATTAAAGCAACAACTATTCTCACCACGGTTCGAATCACCTTCGATAAAGAGAAACGAAGATGCGTATGGTATCTTCAGGTATTCTCACTACGGTTCGAATTACCTTCGATAAAGAGAAACGAAGATGGGTATGGTATCTTCAGGTATTCTCACCACGGTTCGAATCACCTTCGATAAAGAGAAACGAAGATGTGTATGGTATCTTCAGGTATTCTCACTACGGTTCGAATTACCTTCGATAAAGAGAAACGAAGATGCGTATGGTATCTTCAGGTATTCTCACTACGGTTCAAATTACCTTCGATAAAGAGAAACGAAGATGCGTATGGTATGCTTCAGGTATTCTCATCGATTTTCGAATCACCTTCAACAAAAGAGGAACGAAGTTATACACAGTATGCTTCAGGTATTCTCATCGATATTCGAATCACCTTCGACAAAAAGAGGAATGAAGTTATACACAGTATGCTTCAGGTATTCTCATCGATATTCGAATCACCTTTGACAAAAGAGAAACAAGGATAAGCTACGTTGTCTTCAGAGGGCCTATATGCAGTAATGCTTTTAGGTAATGGGAAGTGGACTTTAGCAAAGACCATGAGCCGTAGCAATGTGGAGGAACCCAGTTAGGCAACGTCACGTATGCTAATTACCTTCGACAAGGAAATACGAGGACAAGCTACGTTGTTCTCAGTATTTTCAGGTATTTTTAACGACATAAGAAATACTTTTGATGTTAAAGGAACGAAGACATGTATGATGTCTTCAGGTATCCTTCCGTTATGAAAAATATTATAAAATTAAGTATTCAACATATTTTAATTATGAAACTTAATTACAGTTATAATAAGGGATGTTTCAAATACACCTTCGTTACCCAGTTATCAAAGCTAAGTATTTCCTACCTAATTATGATACGTAATTACATAAATTATTAGAAATACTTCGAATCATAAAGAGACAGACATATACTATGTAGTGTCCAGATACTCTCGCATACGAGGACTTCAGATACCATTATCTTATTCAACATAGTTAAGGAACCAGTTGGAAATGATTTAATGAACGCCTATGTCCAGTACCTCTGGGTTCTAGTTAAATCATCATTGATTGTGGAATTATACTATGGGTCGAAACTTAGGAAACATAACTGAATGATATCGGACGTGTTCCAAGATTGTCCCATCTGACCCTCTTGCGGGTGGTACTGTCAGGGCGAAGATGGTCGATCGTCTTGGAGCATTTTTTGTACATTTGGAGATATTTCCGAAAGCATTTTGACGTCAATTTAAATCCATCAGATTGCACTTTAAGATGTTAGGTTCGACAAAACCCATGCACGAGTATGGTGTTTGATTTAACCTTTGGAATGGATGAATGATTATATGAACCTGTCAGAAGTGTTAACCGTTGAAAGCTGAAACACTTTTGGCGTTATAAGGTGTTAACCGTTGACAGCTGAAATACCTTATGGTAGTTGGGAGTACATGATCATGATTTTATACCACTGGAAGAAGAGAATCACGATGCACAACATTCGATCATACCTCGGTATGAATTTGCGCTACAAGTTATTTAACTTGCTGTACGAGGCTCGAAAGATCGCAGAGACGGCAGGAAGCGTTGGGATCACGCTCCTAGAGAAGGGTGTGATGTCACGGGTTCCGAAGTCAAGAGTAGGAACAACAGAAGGAAATATTATACAACAGTTATAGAATGGTTGTTGTATAGAAAAAATAGAGGGTTGTAATGCATGGAGAAGCTATATGGAAAGATTAAAGGATATGAAAGAATGAGGGATAAAAATAATAAAGATAGGGGATCATTGATGGCAATGCTAAGCCCGTACTATCTTTATTATATGAGGACCCCGATGGTGATGAAGCAGGGGAACATCGATAGCGATGCTAAGCCCGTACTGTGGAACCATGTAAAGAGAAACACACCTGTGATGTGGAGGATCTATATTTGAAGTCTACTTCTTACGACGGAGCATCGTTGGGTCACCGATCTTAGAGAAGGGGGTGATGTTAGGGGTCCCCTCCTGGCAGTGATAGGGGTTCAGTAAAACCAAGGGTTATCACCTCGTTAGTAAAATCCTTTAGCGGGGGTTTTTGCTAGTCATATCTCGATTGGATAGGTCCAGAGGGATCTAGCGGAGTCATTGAAAGCCAAGTGCTGCGGCAGCTGATTTGACAATGCAACAACAGCCAAGTACACTTCCGTAGTGCTAGTTGTTTCCAAACAGATTCATTCTCAGATACTATGCGGTTGTATGTGTATACACGGCAGTCGTGATTAAAAGGGCTCTGCGGTTTCCTTAATTGGATGCGTGGCACACCCGGGTATTAAACACCTACGCACAAATGACTGAGGGAATATGGCGTTGGCAAGCAGCCTAAAGCGGACATCCGGCATTAAGTTGAGGAGATGGTTCTGCAACGGTTAATCCAGGGCTTACGGCCCCTAGATTAAACGCGCATAAGTTCTACGTTGGCATAGCACCGGCTAACGCGCCCGGTAAGACTATGAGCTGTCAGGGATAATATCAAAGGCAGAAACGTGGCGCCAGGGGAGGGGCACGTTCCAACTACCGACCACCACCTATCAGAGCGAGATGTCAAAGTTGAAGTTATGGTCTGATTCTGAGATTCGGGGTAGCCATGCATGGACACGTTGACTTTGCGGAATATGGGTTCATGTCCGATACGTGCATTGAAATAAGACACAAGGGTATCTAATGGGCGATGACACTAAGTCCCGCAGATACGTGGTTATGACATAGCGAGGATCATAGTCTCAGTTGGAATTCAAGGGAATGTCCAAGAAGCTATAAAGAGATCACATTGTTCCGGCAATGAAGAAGACCAGCTCGAACAGCTACGAGAAGAACGATACCTACCAGCGGAGAAATATCCTTATTTATTATTGCGTTTTTATGATACCTATACCTATTATAATTATACCTAGAATCTATTGGCTTTGTGTAGCGGCAGCCCCACACCATTGTTATCCCAGATAGCTTATGACGATAACCTTCGAAAACGATAACGACGTAATCGTATACGCCCTGGAAAACATCATAGCATACGCTAGAAGAACACAGCAGATCTTTGTAGCGCAGTGTGTCTGGTGGCTGGCATCAATTATCGGTTTGGAATCAGGGTTGATTATACATATCGATAATCTTCGGAAACGCGAAGTGACAGCAACTTCGGAAGAGTGTTCTGGATTTATTCATCCGGATAGAGCTCAGCATATTCTATCGGAGAGAGCAGTCTCATCAACGCCAAGGGATCTTACGGAAGATCAGCGACTCGATCATGTACTAGAGGAAGCTGAGGATCGCTTAGCGACAAGTAAATCTATTCGGAGTTCTTGGCAACCTAATCAAGTTAATCCTTTGCCTTCGACAAAGAGACAGCTTAAGAAGGCCTGGAAGGTTAAGCGCCTTCAAGAAGAAACCCGGAAAAAAGAAGTCGAGAAGGAAAAGCGACTTCGGGAAATACGAGCTATGGTTATTAGGAACCTTAGCAGGGAATAGGGTCTACGGCCGTACACATCTAGTACATACGCAGGGAAGGAAGTATTGTTCTTAGGTGTTGTTACCCCCGTAACAATGTTGAAGATATACTTTCGAGGCCATGATCGAATGAGTTTGGAGATATGCCTTTGGAGGCAGCGATCAAGCGAGTTTGGAGGCCTTAATTGAGGGAGTTGGAAGATGCACCTGGAGGCCAAGATCGTGCAAGTTTGGCGATATGCACATGAAGTCCGCAACAGAGTGAGTTTGGTGGCCGTAATCAAGCGAGGTTAGAGATACACATTGACGTCATGATCGAGCGAGTTTGGAGATGTACTTGGAAGCGATGATTGTGCTAACTTGGAGGCCATAATTGAGCAAGTGTGGACAAGTACTTGGAGGCAGTCGATGGAAGGCACGCCAGGTGCTGAGACTCTTTTCATCAGTTAACTCATTACTGTAGGACTATGACAAGGTGGCTTTTCCTTTGAGCTCTCATGGAGAACTGGTTTCAGGGCTGTCAATCGTGTAGGGAGACACGCCAGAAGGTGAAGCTACATTCAGGGGTCAACTAGTAATCATGAGAATGAAGGGAAGACTAACTATCTTGGGTAGATGCTGTACTTGGTGTATGCTGTACTTGGTGTATGGTGTACTTGGTATATGCTGTACTTGGTGTATATTGTACTCGGTGTCAACTCACGATGATGATGATCTGGAGAGATAGAGAGGGATGACTTAACTTTGTGTTCTGCGATGATGGTAGAGTTATGGATGAGAAATAGAGAGATGGACGTTGAAGATGAGAACGATGTGGAGAATAAGAGCAGATATGAGAAATCGGGGGTATGCTTTGCCTGATTGGGTTATGAAAACCTCGTGTCAGTGTAATTACACGCCAGTTCAGAACTTGTACCTGGCGTATCAGGGATGGTAAATTGACTTGCACATGAAATTCTCTCAAGTCCCAGTTTCTCATGATGTTTTGCCCCATCAGTCTCTTTCTCATCCTGAACTCTACCTTCACCTAAGAACAAGAAGCTAAGTCATCCCTTTCTATCTCTCCATGCCTTGAATCAAGTGTTAACACTGAGTGCAGCATACACCAAGTATATCATACACTGAGTACAGCATACACTGAGTACAGCATACAACAAGTACAGCATACACCGAATACAGCATACACCGAGTACAGCATACACTGAGTACTGCATATGCTGCCTACTGCATACACTGCGTACTGCATTATCCCATGATTGACTGTCTCCCGCTCCCAGCCAGTCTCTCAGCGGACCATGTTGTACTCAATTCTCAACATTCCCACAATTACGAGCTAATCAATGAATAGACTCTCAGCTTCCATTGCACATGCCTCCCAATCTACTGCTGCCAGATTCACATCCTCCACAGTAACTGCATCCAGATTGACTGCCTCCAGATTGACTGCATTCATATCAACTGTATCCAGATCAACCGCCTCCAAGTACTTCTCCAATCTTGTTCCATCATTTCCTCCAAGTGTATCTCACAACACGCTCAATTATGGGTTCACTCGATCTCCGCATCCAAATGCACCTCCAATCTCGCTCAATCACGGCCTCCAAGTGCATCTCTGAGTTCACTCGATCTATGGGTCTCCAAGTGCATCTCCAAACTTGCTTGATCCCGGTCTGGAAGTGCATCTCTCAGTTCACTCTATCTCACAGTCTCCAAGTGCATCACCAAATTGGCTCGATCCTGGACTCCAAGTGCATCTCAGAGTTCACTAGATTTCAGTCTCCAAGTGCATTTCCAAGCACGGTCGATCATGGCCTCCAAGTATGTCTTCCACAAGCGACAGCTGGTGTATGGAGATGCAGGGGTAACGGAGGTGAACAGAGTGACAGGGTGTATATATTCTGCAGACCTCGGGGTACATAAACATCATTTCATTTCCATCTCATCTCATCATACAAAAAAAATACACACTTTATCTTTCCCAACTGTTGGTCTTACTTGCTCTGTCCGAGATTTCGTGGATCTATGCAATTGCATTGATCCTCAACGCCAGGTAGTATGATATCCTCTCACCTGATTTGTACCCTCCTTGAACCTGAACCACTCGTGCTCAGGAATTCTCTTTGGATGCTCAAAGGGTGTGTCCAGGTGCTTCTCCGATTATTCTCGAGTTCCATCTGCAGCCAGATTGACTGTATATATATAGAGAGAGAGACATAAATAATGCATACCAGATTATGATGTTGCTGACCATGTGACTGGAACAAAGACGAATATGGTCAGACGAAATTCCTTGTGGTTATGCCGGAATCACCACCATGAGAATACAGCACCAAGTCTTCCTCAGAAGCTGCGTAGCAGTCTCAGCTACTGTCGAAGTCTCCCGTGGAGCTGCGCAGCGATCTCAGCTTCTCTCGGAGTCTCCTGCAGATCTGCACAGTGGTCTCAGGAGCTCCAAAATTTGACCATTCTATAAGTCAAATTTTGGAGTGCCTGAGAATGCTCTTGCAGAGTCTGAGAGCACTGTGCTTGGCTCCAGGGGGGTCTGGGAGCATCTAGAAGTACTTAGAAGCACTGGTGAGATTGCTCGGAGTGTCTGGGAGGCTTTCGTGTTGCTGCTGGACCGACTTACATTTTGCTGATGAATTGTTTCTGCTGTTTGATAATGGTATGTTATCAAAATCACTTATTCAACATGCAGTAATCTCTTTTTGCATGTGTTATACTTTGCAACATGGATGATTTTGAAATCTGTATTTTGCTTCTATATTGTGTATTTTTTGGCTATAAAGATGGTAAATAGTTCTGTTATAAGCTCAAGTAACCGCACAATGTCTTGATTACCCAATGTACAAGAACGAATTTAGTTGAAGCTCCATGGACCCAGATGCCCATAATGCGGTAATGTAGATGTAATGCACTGTTTTGCCTGAAAATGCGACAGTTACTTTGTATATGAATTATTACCAATAATCGACATTTAAATAACCCAAGATCCTAGACCACAAAGTATTCACCCTCCTTTGATGCTCATTTGCAGGGTGGGGCAAGGTGCATGTCAAGTTTGTTTTTCCTATTAAAGGTGGCCAATACCACATTTACAGATGTCTGCAACCAATCACCACTTAGATTTCCCAAGATGCAAAGCCAACAATTGGTGACACTCTGTTGAAGTTTATTTTCAGGATGGAGCAGGGAGCTTGTTGGTTTTGCTTGTGCCCCTACAGGCAGACAATACCATGTGTATGGAGGTCTGCAACCAATTGTGACTTAGATTACCCAAGATGGAAAGTTAAGAATCGTTGACACCCCAATGACATTCATTTTCAGAATGGTGTGGTGACCATATTGGATATGTTTGTGCACCAAAAGGCGGCCAATACCTTCTTTATCGATGTCACCAACCAATCACTATTTTTAATACCCAAGATGGATAGACAATAATCCTTGATACTCATTTCAGAATGGAGTAGTGACTGTGTCACATTCACTTTTGCTTATATCGGCTGCAATTATGACAGTTATGCATGACAGCTACCAGATCATGTTTTCACTACTTTGCTTAGAAGTCCACAGATCGATGACACTCTATTGATACCCATTATAATGTATTGTGCATTCAAAAGTTGCTGCCATCAATAATTGCACTCTTAATGCTTTGAACATATTGGTTGCCTTTCCTGATTTGTTATGAACAGGCCCTTTGGCAAAGCCAAGCCAAGTAATCTCCTTGCACTGGTCGCTTTCATGCTAGTATCATTGATACATCTTGCCAAATATTTCATTTGACCTACTGAAATTCTATTTATTAGCCAATATTTGCAAGTGACTGGTTACTATTCTCCCATCATATTGTCTTTGATGAAATTCTCTATCAAAGTACACAAAAAACCTAGTGATAGTACATTGATGCATTCAGTTCTACTTTTTTTTATTCCACTCATTCCTACTAATTTCCTTTGCATTGACCCTCATTATCACCGTGTCAGCCAGGTTCTTTAACTTCTGTGTTGGCTGAATCAATTTCGGACCATTTGGTGGGGCGGTGATATTCTGCTGCTCTGGGCTTTCCAGATCCTCGATGGCATCATCTAACTCTATGCCAGATTCATCGTCTGCCTCCCACACAGTTTGTCTCTCAATTGTATCATCCAAGCTGCTATTCCAGAGAAGCCAATTTTTGGTATCCAAAAATGTTTCAGATGCACAATCCCGGTCGCTTTCGGCTTGATGGAAGTTGACTATTTTGATTCTGTGGCCATGCAATAGTTGAGTTCGTCCTCCAGGCAGGTTCTTTGTAGACAAAGCTTGTGGCAAAGGTGATGTATCTGAACATGTAAATGCAGACATACTATCCTTTCCAAAGTTTGACTAGGATGCTTTGACAATCTCTTCAGTATCTGAAATGTATCATACAGCTGTCATTTGCTTGTTTTGAACGCGAAATGTGTTCTTTCTAGAATGTAGGTGATGGCTGCCATGCCACATCAACAAAAAGTGGTGGATCTTGGCCATTCAACCCAGTTGTCTTGCTTCTGACTCTCTCTTCATTTCCAAGTTCTTTTCAGTTTAAATTGTAATCAATGCTGGGTCATCGCCTTCCAATATATCATTATTGGCTTGTGCATACTGCCTTAGTACAACTATTTGGGAAACGTCTCACCTGTGGGTTCTGACAACCCCCAGCTGGGAACATGTCGACAATGGGAACAACTGGCCTCGACTCCGATGTTATGTTGCATAATATCAAATATGTCACATACTACATTAGAGAGATCAGTGCACTTGTAGTGTGTTTCCTCTTGTTCATTTTACCTGTCGGTGATATCTGATGTCCACCATGTACTCCCGATCTGTTATGCCTTTGGTGTTCCCGGAATATTTCAGGGACCATACTGGATCACTTGATAATCATAAAATGGAAACTCGATCCAGAATCACAAATTGTCACTCGCATTGCTGTATTGGATTCATCTTCCAGATTTGTTAACCAATAAGTCACATCTCCATTACCTAACCTTAATATGAATAGATCAATCAGAGCAGAGTGGCCCAACCCAACTATAATGTGCACCATCTCTAAATATATAATGGTCATAGGATCCCTATTGTCAATGGTTACTCAGCATTGGTAGAAAACCTTAATCGCAATTATTGAACAAATGACTACACACTTATACTCCAATAGTTCATTCCTGATGAGATAAGATGTCGTCAATATGAACGAGCCACGGGATTTCCAGATATACAGAGGCATCCACGAGATATGATAGAGACCAATTGTTGATACATCGGAGCCTGGTGGACTGGATGGACTTATACAAAACACCCCTTGTTTCGACCACACCTTCTTGGTCTTAGCAAATATGACCTGTGATTCATAAGTCCTGAACGGCATGGGAGAGTCTCCGTTCACTACCTGGAAAAACAACTCAGTTACAGATCGCTGCATATTCCACTCATATAAAGCATAGTTGAATTTGTCATTTGCAGCAATGGTTCAACCGTTATCTATCCAGTGAGTATATTTGAGGGAACTCTAACTAGCGCTTAGTGGCACAAACCAACTTGTTAATAAGTCCCTTCAAATAAGCTTGTATGTATAGGAGGTATTGCCCATAGCAAGTATGTTGCAATCTGAGCTCATTACCTTGATGATGTAGTTAATACTTTTGGGAGTTTGAACTTGACTATCAATGGTAGAAGGTAAGAAAGATAAGGCAGCCATGTATGTGAACTCCAAAACAGGCTTTGGCAGTATTAGGATTGTGAAGGGTGTGGATCGTCTGATACACATCAGCAATACTGACATGGAGGAAGGACATAAATAACATAAAAAAACGTACAATCTACCTTTGGATTTATCTACAGATACCTATTGACGTTCTTGACCTGGAGGTTCAGCCTCAACTGGATTGCGGTGTATAATCAATTAGTTCTGTAACGAAGTCAATGACGATACTACTCCCCAGAAGTCCAGTACATTGGCACAATGTAAATCGGTCTGAAAGTATTATGCAATCCTCCCAGACACTATGGGCGACCCCACCAATGCTTGTAACTACTTAAAGATGCTCCCAGACCCCTCTGGAGGTAAGCAAAGTGCTCTCAGACTCTCCAAGAGCATGCTCAGGTGCATCTGAAAGCACCTGCAGTTATGAAGATACATTCAGGATGCTATGAGATTTGACATATAGCATAGTCAAATATTGGAGCTCCTGAGAGCTCTGAACAGGTCTGCAGGAGACTTCGAGAGAAGCTGAGACCGCTGCGTAGCTCTACAGGAGACTGGGTGCCATATTCTCACAGCATCGGTTCTTACATAACCATGAGGCATTTTGTCTTTGTTACAGTCACAAGTTTCACTACAGCATAATGTGGCATGCATTATTTAAGGCTCTCTCTATATATCGAAACGGTCAATCTGGCCCCAGATGGTACTCGAGCATAATTAGGGGAGTACCTGCACACACTCATTGAGAGAACTTATAGATGCACCACTTGGATGCCTTTGTGGTGAAACAATTAGAGCAAGATGGCAGAGAGCCCACCATCAACAGTCCACCATACCTCTCGCGACATCCACACTGTATTCATGAGACAGAGTGTTTGTCCTTTGAGGAGTATAGTAATCGGGTGGGTAGATATGATACTACCCGGCATTGAAGATCTACAAAATCTCTGACAGAGCACATGAGTCCAAAAGTTGGAAAAGATAGAGTGTGTATTATCAATGTATGATAAGATGAGATGGAATTGAGATGATGTCTGTCTACTCCGGGGTCTGCCGAATGTATACTCCCTGTTAAATTATCCACCTCCGTTATCCATGTATCTCCATACAACCAGCAACACTCCTTGAGGATGTACTTGGAGACCATGATCGAGCAGGTTTGAAGCTGCACATGGAGACTGATATCAAGCGAACTCAGAGATGCACTTGCAGGCCGGGATCAAGCGAGTTTCGAGATGCACTTGGAGACCGAGGGATCGAGGAAACTCAAAGAGGCACTTGGAGGCCATGATGAAGTGAATTTTGTGATCCACTTGGAGCCGAGATCGAGTGAACTCAGAGATGTACTTGGAAGCCGTAATTGAGGGTGTTGGAGATACACCTGGAGGCCATGATTGATCAAGATTGGAGGAGCACATGGAGGGGGTTGATCTGGAGGTAATTGATCTGAAGGCGGTCAATCTGGAGGAAGTCAATCTGGAGGCAGTGAATCTCGAGGTTGTAGATCGGAAGGCATGTGGGATGGAAGCAGAGACTGTATTTATTGGTTAGCTTCTAATTGTGGGAATATTGGGAATTGAGTATAACAAGGTCAGCTCAGAGCTGAGACTGGTTGGGAGCGGGAGAGAGTCGATCATGAGATGATGCAGTACACAGTGTTCGCAGTACTCAGTGTATGCTGTACTCGGTGTATGCTGTATTCGGTGTATGCTGTACTCAGTGTTAACTCTTGATCATGGCATGGAGAGATAGAGATGGATAACTGCACTTGATGTTCTTAGATGACGGGAAAGATGAGGACGTGATAGATGTGATGCGATGGCGCAAAACATCATGAGAAACTGGGACTTGGAGAATTTCGTGTGCGAGTCAATTCACCATCCCTGATCAGGTGTGTAATTACACCTATTAGAGGTCCTCCAAACCAATGGAGGCAAGTTGTACCCCTGATGTCTCATATCCGCTCATATTCTCCACATCGTTCTCATCTCTCTCTTTCTCGTCATCAACTCTACCATCATTGTAGAAAACCAAGTTAAGTCATCCCTCTCTATCTCGCCATGTCATGATCATGAGTTGACACCAAGTACAGTATAGCATACACCGAGTACGACATACACTGAGTATAGCACACACCGAGTACAGCATACACCAAGTACAGCATACACCGAGTACAGCATACACTGAGTACAGCATCCACCCAAGATCGTTTGTCTTCCCTTCATTCTCATTATTTGAAGCTGACCCTTCAATGTTGCTTCAGCTTCCAGCGTGGCTCCCTACATGATCGACCGTCATCCGCCAGCTCTCTATTCGAGCTCAAAGGTAAAGTCACTTTGTCACAGTCCCATGGTTGCGAGTTAACTACATGTTGAAAAGAGTTCCTGCGCCAAGCGCGCTGTCCATTGACCACCTCTAAGCACTTGTCCAAACTCACACCATTACAACCTCAAAGTTCGCGCCCTCATGGCCTCGAAGTGCATTTCCAAACTCCCCTGAATAGGGCCTCCAAGTGTGTCCCCAAACTCGCTCTATTACGGCCTCCAAGTGTATCTCCAAACTTGCTGGATTATGGCCTCCAAGTGTATCTCCAAACTTGCTGGATTATGGCCTCCAAGAGTATCTACAAACTTGCGGGATTATGGCCTCCAAGTGTATCTCCAAATACACTTGATTACGGCCCCCAAGTTCGCACGTTGATGGCCTCCAAGTGCATCTCCAAACTCACTCAATCACAATCTCAGAGTTCATCTCTAAGCTCACTTGAATACAGCCTCCAATTGTGTCTCCAAATACACTTGATTATCGCCTCCAAGTGTATCTCCAAAATTACTCAATCAGGGTCTCCAAGTGTATCTCTAAGTTCACTTTATCATGGTTTTCAGGTGTATCTCCAAATACACTTCATTACCGCTTTCAAGTGCATCCCCAAACTTGCTTGATCTTGGCCTCTGAGTTCCCTGGATTGTCATTTCCAGGTGCACCTCATATTGCCCTCCTGCACCACCTACAGCCAGTCCAGATACACCGTGTATAGATGGGTAACTATATAGATACATCGATGAGAATACAAACTGAGTACATGAGTTTTAATAGTCATTGAACCATAAGTAGTAGCTATGATTTCCAGGCGCACCAGCAACGTTCCCAAAGAAAATGTTGTTTTTCCCAGACTGCTCCACAGTGATTCGAGGTGCTCCCAGACTAGTTGCTGGTGCTCCCAGAAGTGTTGCTGGGACTCCCAGATTTGTCGCCGGCGCCCCCAGAATCATCACCGGCGCTCCCAGACTTGTCGCTGGCCCTTCCAGGTGCTCCCAGTTGCACCCAAAGTTCTCTCTGGCGCTCCGAGGTGTTTCTAAACCTATCACAATCACTCCCATGGTACTTCTGTACCAGTCATCAGAGATCCCAGTTACTCTCAAGGCCAGCCGGAATACCCTTCAAGAGTCTGCTACTCGCCTGAAATTGGCGCATCCAAATTTAGACTCCACATTCTCTCAGACACTTCAGGAGGCTTCCAGAGAGTACAATACATTTTGCTGATGTATTGTACATCCATCGTTCAGTTTGAAGTCACAGATATATCTATTAAGACATATAATTCAGTATCCTTAGTATTGTTGTCAAAGCAAGGCATTGATTGGGAGGAGAATAAGACAATACATCAGATTCCGAATACTGTGTAGAAGCCCACCCAATAGCTACATGGTTTGGAGGAAACTTCTGTTAGTCTACTTTTAAGTCAGCACTACTGCTTTTCCTGAGGCGAAACAGCTTTGCAGATTCTTGTAATCCAAGTCCATACTTGAAGTCGGTGCAGCTGAGGACAGTTGGACCTTCGGCTTACATGCCAAGTGTTGAGACAATACACTTGAGTTCAATGGGAGTGTGAAGACCAGCATGATTGTGTGTTAGTTCAAAGGATACTTCTGAGTACGATACTATTGAGTCATGTACCTCAGTATACTGATAGTGCCAGACAATACTCTGGAGTCTGTACTATCTATCAGGAGCAGAGAATGGAACAGTTACCTTGTGTCTTCATGGGTGGTAATCCTTATAGGCATCCTAAGTGAAGCCTTATCAATCTTCTCTGTATTAGTCCGGAAGACATCTGATGCTTATTGTGGTTATGGCTTGGGGTGGATCTCCCGGTGCTATACAATTCCACCGCAGTCAGAGTGGTAATCATTACAATTCAGATGAATATTCCCCCAGTTGTTTCATAATTTAGTCTGTAAATTCAAATTGAGCCTTGCAGCTTTCATTTAGCACACAGCACAATCACTTCATCCATGGGACATATCCTCAACATTTACAAATATTAAGTATTTTTTATCATCGCTGGCCAAAGTGTATGGATCAAATGGAGGTTGATCAGATCCGGAAGCCATTGCAGAAGCGAATAGATCGTTGCTCAGTACACTTCCATGTTACATGGTGGGTAAAAGACTGTATTTGGTGCACAATTCATTCTCCTCATACTTCAGAAAAGCCATTTGGCATTTTGTGGAATAGAAAGTATCATTGTCAGGATGTAGGTCCATTCCCTTACCGCATATCCGAAACAATTGCAACTTCTGGAAAGCATCCAGTATATGCACAGGACTGAGAAACATAGCTGTCTCTGGAGTCACTTCACTGAAATATTTGGATAGGTTCCATTATGTAAACTTCGTAGTGAAGTATAAGTCTACCTTCCATTACATATTCTGTTTACCTACAGCTCACATAATGCCCACCATATAATTGAACATGTCATTGTACACAGTGATAATGTGATGCAGAGTAACTAAATGCCATTTCAACATCCACAGCGTCCAGTATCAGAATGGCCTCAAACGTTCCATGACTTACTTGCTGATAGTCCATTCATCCTACATTGTAAAGCATACGCATCAATCACTGTATTGTGGTTTCTTGAGCCACTCGTGGTCAAATTGTCATGATTGATAGGCTTTCTTAAGCAACTCCAATGTCAAATTCAACCATATCTTTGCAATCGTAATCAGTAGTACTACAATTCTCTGTTTGTCTGTGTAACAGTCAATCAACTCATTTCAAGAACCTGGTGTCAGTGTTATCAATCCAGGCAGCATCTGCTGCTCTATGAAGGTCAGTTTCTGTTTGTTCAAAATTTCTTCAAATATGTACTTTCTCAATTATCTTTGCTAAACTGGGTCTCATGGCCAACACCTGTTTGTTAATTGCATTACCCTCTTTTCAAAGTCTTTCACTGCTCCCAACGTCTATTCATTCATTCTCTCGAAATTGGTGATCGTAATCAAGGGTGTACCAGGACTTGGTTCAGTCTTTTACACCAAGACTGCTTATAATGGCACTTAAAGCAAGCTGAATACCATTCACCGTGCATGGTATGTGGTGTCAGAATACTGGCAATTCGATTCTGCAGGCGTCAAGAGTTGATTGTCGTTTTCAAGTCATCGAGTGGTGTGAGCAAGTGTAAGGAGGTTTAATTCCAACTAAACATCTGTCAGTAAGCTCCAAACGATGAAGAATATCCTTCAAATGTACAGCTTGGCTTACTACTGCATGTTGCGCCTTGATAATTGATCTTTAACAGCCTTTCAAAATAAGTCAAGAATGTGCAATCAACTTCATCGAAAGGAGTTGTACATTTTGGAATGCAAAATGTTGATCCAAAGAGTAAACAATGACTGACGTTATGGCTAATTTGTTTGTGAATGTCCACCAATCTAAAGTTATACTTACTTTATTTATTAAGGGCAATAGTGTCTTAAATGTATCCTATATCAGCAAGTACTTGCTCTGGCAAATGTTGCAGAGGGTCCTGGCGACGTGAAGAACTAGCTCCCTTCATGATGCATTACACGACAGTGGCAGCTCGAGGTAGGATACAAAATTCAATGTAACACGACCAGAAACACTTCGGAACATGAGGTTTCCATTCCAGCTGACTTTTTTGAAATTCGGCAGTGACGAAGTACTGCGGAGCTAGTTTGGAGCAGTTTGCCTCTCAATTCAGTTAGCATAAATTAAACCTAAATGTCCTGTATGATTTTCCTTTGCAAACTTACTATTGTAATTCCTCAGCTTCCTTATCTCATATGTATAGCCAATGCGGTTTCATAGACCATTGAACTAGTCTGTTTGGTAACTTCCAACTCTGTTCAGTCGTTTCGCTTTGCATTGTGCACTTTGCCAGCAACAGTTTCCCCATTGAGCAACTCCCATTTTCTGATGGATTGCAAACGACTTCATGACAAACAACACATAATATGGCAGGGATGCAGCTCTACTCCATTCAGCAATGCTGTTAAAAACGGCAGCAAGTTGAATATCCACAGTTATTCAATGCAATCGAGTGCATGAAGTCAATGTTGGTAGAAGTGTACCAATCGTGAAATACAATTTGTAAAGTACAGTCGCTTAAGTCACAAATATGTTCATGTTCATCATTGGAAGTTATCATAATCTCTAGCAAAGAGGTATTGAACAATTCTGAATCTGACATCGCACTGGGAATTTGAACCCTGCTTGATTTGACTTCAGAGACAATGGAAAGTATCACTATCGTAAACTTGGAATCGAGTTCTTAAATATTGACTTTTGACTCATGAGCAAGTAACATGTATTATCTGTATGACATTGTATGCGTGCTAGGGAAGTTTGATACTGTGACATATTGAACAAACTGACTCTTAAAATATCTACTTAGGAAAAACGATATGAAGTTTGTTGCTGCATTGCTCACTGAGCCCATGGGCTAACTGTTTACACTTTTTTGAGGGCAATATTCAGAATGTGGCAGCGATATTGTCACTGGGATTTTTGCACATCTAGGTGGCCACTACTTGAATTATGAGTTAATGCAATTTCACAGCCCTTGGATTATCTAAGATGCAAGACCAGCAATCGTTGATGCTCTGCTGATGATCATTCTCAAAAGTTGATAGTGATATCGATGCTGGTATATCTGCCAATAAGGACTGGCGATCATTGATTTTGGGTTAATGATGTTGCACAGCCTGTTGACACTCCAAGATGTATGACCAGAAATCATCGATGCTCTGATGAAGCTCATTCTTAGGAGATGGCAGTGATGTCATCTCTAGCATTTTTGCCTAGGAAGGGGGCCAATGCTATAATTATGTATTATAGCAATCAAATCTGTCTTTTATAATAACACTTACAAGACTAAAAATCATTGATACTCCCTTGCCTTTCATTTGTAGGAGGTAGTACCAATGTCATCAATAGAATTTTTGCCTATCATGGCAGCCAATACTTTCATTATAGATTGACACCATTGCAATGCCCTTTGATTATCCAGGATGCAAGACAACAAATGGTGGAGGCTGCAATGTCACTCATTTTTCGAAAGTATTAGCGATATTGTCACATACATTTATTCCCATCAAGGTGCCTTATACATTGATTATGGGTTTATGCCATTGCACAACCCTTTCATGGTGAATGATTGAAGACCAAACATTGTGGATACACTGTGAAAGCTCATGATGTGGAGGCTGTGGCGATACTGTCAATATCATTTTTGCACATCGAGGCAGACAATACATTTATTATGGGTTGACGCCATGGCGTAACCCTTCGATTATCCAAAATGGAAAACCAAAAATCCTGGACTATCCATTTACGCTCATTGTTAGCAGATAGTAGCAATACCATCAGCAGCATTTTTTATCCATAAAGGCAGCCAATACTTTGTTATTGGTTAATGTTATTGAAAAGCATTTTGATTATCCAAGATGGGAGACCAAGAATGGTTAATACTCCATTGACACTTATTTTCAGGAGACAGAAGCGATGTTGTCGCTAGAGTTTGGGTCTCTAAAGGCTGCCATTACAATGATCATGTATTATAGCAACGATGTGTGTTTGTAATGATTAGACTTACAAGACCAAGCCGCATTGAGACACCTTTCACGCCGATTTCTACAATGCGGTAAGAATTATCTTGCATTCTTTTTTACCCATAACAATGGCTAGTACAATCAATATGGAAGGCTGTGAATATACTGCCCTTTGGTTGCCAGAAATATAGGGCCAAAAATCGTTGACACTCCATTGATACTCACCTTAAAGACATTCCAACAGTTATTGTATGTTAAACAATTGTATGCTAAATGCATACAGCGATTATTGACAGCCAATATCCGGTATCTATGTATATTGAATTGCATCCAAACCCTTTGGGGAATCCCATATTCTACTCAACCACTGTACACAGTATCTAAGCGATCAATGACATAGGTATATTTTGGTCCAGCGCTTTTGGCTGGCAATTTACTGCATGTACATCCATACCCTAGTTTTTGATATATATACCCCGACTTCCTCACCTTTGCTATTCCAGCTCATTCTCATCGACTTCCATTACCTTCCAAAAACAATATTCAAATCTGTAACAAAGGTACCAGGTCAGTGCGGAGAGTGATGCAGTTGAATGCATTGACCTATGCAGCATGACGGTCATCATGCATACAGTCTCAGTCTGTGCATTAACTGCTCCATATATATCTCATACAACATTAGGAACATATATGTTGATTGCAAATTTTGCTTGGTATTTAGTTTTTGCTTTCTAACTTCACAGTAACAGGCTAGACATTGTCAAGTTCGTTGGTTATGTATCAACTCCATTTGGAATGTAGGTCTTTTGCATGGTCTGTATGACCCTTGCAAATACACAGATAAATTAGCATATCTCACAATTTGGTCAGTAAAACCAAGCACAAGCTGATACATCGAAAAAATACATATGCGAATTGCCTCACTGAGTGATACATCATCAAAGTTGTAATTTGAGTATTCATTCCTCCGGAGTCACGTGAGCCAGCATCATTTCTTCATCAGAATTCAAATTCTATTGGTGAATACGCCGTGGAGGCAATATGCTGAGGTATAAGATCACTGATTCTACCAGCTTCCCATTGTGATTTGGTGACAAATGGGGTACTGGGTTGGGCCGGACAGATGCAATGAATGTGCATGACTGAGATTTCCTAAATCATAGCCTTCTATAACTGTTTCTTGATAGAGAAGTCCCGTGCGGTATCAATCATTATTTGGGGATGATGTCAATGCCCTCTATTTGCTTGCGAAATATAGTTGGCCCATATTTGGTTGTGGCCTTCTCCATTTGTAGCTGAACAACTGCCCCCATGTTCAAGTTGGCCATGTCGTACTTTGTATCTCTCACGCAGCAGTAGTTGGGTGTGTCGCTCCCTCCATGTAGTGTCAATTCATCAGGATTCATCAGCTTGTGCTGAAAACTCTTCATGCACTCCCGTACCGTTTTGGGGATTGCACCTATCTCCCAGCTGGGTTTGTCATCTTTGCTCAACTTGCCCTGCTCCATATCTTCTTCATCATCTGCGTTATCTACCCCATCATCTGCATTGTCGGGACTTGCAAGATGACTCAGAGTATCTCCCATTACATTCAACATCCCCCGAAATGCTGTTTAGGGCTTTGTGGTTGTCAATCCTGCCTTTTAGGCAATTCTACATTCATGCTGCTCCTGCTTGATCACTGCCACTGTGTCATGGACTCCCTTCCTTGCCACAGCTGTCTTTCTATTCACATAATCCTGAATGCACTTCTCTTTCCCATCATTGCTAAACAATTGCATTTCTCAACTTTTCTCCACAACAAACATCTTTTTGCATTGCACTGTGTGCAATGCTCTGAGAACTCGAACCCATTCTGCTTCAAAGCAGGTCATGCCTTCATTTGGCGGATGACATCGTCATGTACAGTGCTTCGCCAATTGGCAGTATTCGGGAGTAGGAATTGGTAAAAGATTCATTTTCGGAGCACTGCACATAATATTTGTGTCGTCTTTGTAAATGGGAGTCATGTTGGATGTTGCAAGATATGAACAACATGGAGGCAAGCTGTGTTATTTATGTCACAGTTCATATGTTAGCTCAACTTCCACAAAGCACAATCTTTGCCTTAACCATCAGTAAATTGGGAATTGTAATACTGACCATATAACATTGGATGATGTGTACTGTCTGACTTACCCAAGATTCCCAAGATGACTTGAGACAAACATCACCAGACATTCTTTCCACCAAAGAATTTCTTTTGTATATCTCACACACATGAGATTTTGACTGTTGTTCACATATATACATTCCTGTAAACAAACAAACATCATCCGACCAACATGCTGGAACTTCCTGGATGGTTGGCAACTTTTACATGCGCCGGCTATATTGTGCGTCATTCATCTCGAGTTCAAAGTGCAAGCTGACTCTCACTTATCCAATTTTGGCTGCAAGATAACTATATATTCCTCAGGACTTCCCACTTCATTTAATTATCATTTTTCTCTCCATTTCCATGACAGCAATTCATCACTCCAGCAACACCACACCAAGATGTGAACTGATCCGAATCGAGCTCCCCTACCAGCAATTTAGCCAATGCACCTCCCTCTGAGAGACAATAACAATGCAGACACCAGTCAGTCCACCATGACGCAGCCGATGTATCCACCACAAATATGACCCCTGACAGCCAAATAAACATGGTCCGTAAAACCGGAAGTAGCAACTATAAGCTGCAGCAAATCGTTGGATGTTAGTACATCCATATCGAGGTAGACAGCCGTCAACAAAGAATATCATATATAGCTGGTGTATCTAACACGCTATGGTATCATATTAATGCTGCCAGTATTCGGAAACCTCACAGTCGAGCAAGGCATCCGTCCCGGCAGTCTCTAAAATGGAACATCATCATGTGGTCAGCTGAGGGATTATAGTACACCCGTATCGTAATCAACGTCCCTTTCCATGGACGAAACACGCTTTGAATACCTCAGTGCATGCTACAGAAGCATACATGGTTCAGGTAATAGGCAAATCTCATGTGTAGAAGCAGCAACTAAATTGTTGGAGGTATTTAACTTGTCTGCGACTATGGCTATGTGAAGAGGTTGGGTACAGTTTGAATTGCTTAACATGTGCCTTGTGTCAAATATAGCCAAAATTGCCAAAGGAGACTTTTCACACGCCTCAATAGAGAATATGCAATACCTGAGCAAGAACTCTCACCCCAAAGTTCAAGAAGAGCAGCAGCGGGGAGTTGAGTTTCCTGGGCATAGGAAAGTGAAGGCTGAGAGAGATAGACACCTGGCTATGATTTCTGAAAATCATACGGACAACTGCCTTCCTTGCCAATATTTGGACAAAATAGTATCTGCTATAACCCTATAGATGGAAAGGGATAAATACACCTGCACTAGACCGACTAAGACATTGGATACCACAACCGACTCCACTTCTACTCAAAATGCCTCATGCACCGCCCAGTGAGAATGAGAGAGCTCAAACTTCCCACATCAATAGGTGCCACATGGATATGGATGTATACCATCTTCAAAATGTAAATTATTCCGGAAGCCACGCACAAACCTCCCAGACACTCCGGTCAACTACACCAGTACTTCTAAGATCTTCCAGATACTCCCAGGCCCCCTGGAGGTAAGGAAAGTGCTCTCAGACTCCACATGTGTATTCTCAGGTGCATCTGAATGGACCTGCAGTTCTGGGAGTGTGTGCAGTATGCTACTTCAAGAATAGTCAACTATTCCAGCAACTGAAACTTCTGCCCAGGTCTGAGTGAGACTTCGTGAGCAGCCGAGACCTCTTTTCAGCTCACTGGCAGCCTTTGCGTCCTATGGTGAAAGTAGTGGGTCTTACCATTCCAGAACAACCAGGCATTATGTGTTTCATATCCATCTTTGTTACAGTCACACGATTCACTACATTATAATATGTCATGTATTATGTGTCCAAGTGACTACAAATTTACATACAGTCAATCTTCATACAGACAGTATTCGAGGTTATTTGGGGGAACACCTGCAGACACTGATTGAGAGAACATAGGGATGCACTTGAAGGCCTTTCTGGCGAGAAAATCTGTTTCTCGCCACCACCACCACCACCACCACCACCACCACCACCACCACCACCACCACCACCACAACCACCACAACCATAACCACCACCACAATTCAATTTGGGGGGGACAAGCTGGTGGGGGGCATACAGGGATACCTAACAAACCTAGGAGTACAGAGATATGGAGATAATGGAGTTGGACTGGTCTTGCTAAGCTTACATTTGATCCACTCAATTTCTGTGGTTCCTCACGTACTGTTTCCAAGCCTTCATACATTCATGCAATTTGTATGGTTTCTCATGGCCTGATATGCCTTCATATAGTCAAACTCTCAATCAATGAATCCTCTTTGGCGAGAATGGCAATCTCCCCTGCATTCCATTTGGATGCCATGAGGGGTCCACTATTTGGCCACACTGTAATTCTGTGAACTTTGAGAAGTTTTAAGAAGATGTAATCGAGTGAGTTTCAACATGCACATTGGTGCCGAGATTCAGGATGTTTGAGGATACAGTCCCAGGCAGAAATTGAGCAGGTATGGAAATACACTTCGAGGCCATGTTCATCTGGGATTGGAAGAGTATTTGGAGACGGCGAATCTAGACTGGGGCAATCTGGAGGCCACAGATTGGGAAGTAGTCGATCCCGAAGCAGTTGATCTGGAGCCAGTAGATAAGGACAGAGTAAAGACTAGTATTAGCAACGGTTCCATCCTGCTAGAAGGGTTCCAGGTTAGGGTTGGAACCGCACCGGAACCGTTCCAACGTGCTTTACCACACGGAAACCCGGACCGTTGCCGGTTTTACCAACAAAAACCCGGAATATCAACATCACAACTTTAGCCCCAATTAAGTATTTGAGTTCCGATCGTATTGTGACATGATCAGTATGAAGATTGTGCAGTTCTACCCGCTCTTGCACCTCCCGAATTCAGATAGGTGAGCTGACCAATATTCATTCAGTCACTATCGACAACCTGTGAATTATATTTAAAATTGGCCGTAATATCACAGCCAATCAAAGACTATCAGTCGGATCGCAACTCTGAAAGCGGGAGGTGAAAGCGCGGCGAGAACTGCACAATCTACATACTGATCATGTCCCAATACGATCAGAACTCAAATACTTAATTAGAGCCAAAGTTGATGGAACTGCAAAATTAGAACCGCAGGCCGGTTCCAACCAGGTCGAAAAACCGTGCGTATCTGTCCTGTTCAGATAACAACCCCGCCAATCCGGAGCCAGTCAGGATTTCGGCCGGGTCTGGAACCGAACTGAACTGAACCGCCAGCCAAAAACCAGACCGCTGGTGGGTTACCCCCACCCGTTGCTATCACTAGTCAACACAGCACGCTGAGACACAATTCCTTGGTGAGCTCGTTATTGTGGCAATGTAGAAATTTCAGTACAACCACATCGGGTGAGGGATGAGATGTGACACACTTGCTGGGGGCGGCACACAGTCGATGTTGTGATGATGCAGTACTTTGTGTATGCGGAACTTGGTGTTAACTGTTGATCATGGCATGGGGAGATACATAGGGATGAGATATCTTAATATTGCTAGATGATTATACCATTGAGAACGAGAAAGAGAGACATGAGAGGAGCTGGGTGAAATAATCATGTGTAGCTGTGAGTTAAGAGAATTTGGAGTGCAAGTCAATTTGCCAGCCCTGATTAGGCTGGTACAAGTGCCGATTCGGCATGTAATAACACTATGATGAGGTCTCCCTAACTCAATCAGGCAATTCCTCCACCAGATGTCTCATATCCGCTCATATCCTGCACACTGGTCTCATCTTCAACGCCATTTCTCTACTTCTCGTCCACAACTCTTTTAATGTTGGAGAACATATAGGTAAGTCATCCCTCTCTTTCTCTCAATGTCATTATCCTGAGTTGATACCCTGTACAGTACACCCCTAGGTCAGCATACATCGAGTACGTCATTCACCAAGTACAACATACACTGAGTACAGCATACACCGAATACAGCATATGCTGAGTACAGAATACACCAAGTTCAGCATTCACCCAAGGTTGCTTGACTTGCGTAGATTCGCTTGATTACAAGTTGACATTTGAAGTAGCTTCAGCATCCAGCATGGCTCCCTATATGATCAATAGCCATCTGCCAGCTGTCCATGAGTGCTCAAAGGTAAAGTCATCTTGCCACATTCGCATCGCTGCAAGTAAACTAACTGATGAATAGGGTCTCAGAACCCGGTGCACCGTTAATGAACCAGCTCCAAGTACTTGTCTAATCTCGCTCGATAGCAGTCTCTAAGTGTATTTCCAAACTCGCTCTATCACAGCCTCAGAGTGCGTCTCTATGTTCACTCGAACTCAGCTGCCAGACTCACTGGATCACCACCGTCAAGTTCGCTCAATCATGGCCCCCGAAGGACATCTCCAACCTGGATCAATCCCAGCCACCATGTATCCATGTTGACCGCGTTCAGGTGCATCTCCGAATATGCACGATCACTGCATTGGAGTGCATCTCTACATTCACTGAATCGTTGCCTACAAACTTGCTCCATTGTCACCAACAACCTCGTATAGTTGTGGCCTCCGAAGTGCATGTACAATCTCGCTGAATCACGAACTCCAAGTTCTCACAATCATGGCTGGCGAGTGCATCTCCCATCGCGCTTAGTCACGACCTCCAATTGCATCTCTGAGTTCACTTCATTGTGATCTGCAGGTGCACGATAATGTTCTGGCAAGCACCCTCTGCAGACATTTGAAATATACTGTGTGTAGATTCATTGCAATATACATACATAGATACATAGATATATAGATGTGAATACAGACTGAATACATGAGTTTTAACAATGGTTAAACAATAAGTGGTAGCTATGATTTCCAGGCACACCCGCAGTGTTCCCCAAGAAGATGATGCTTTTCCAATAATACACTACTGTGATGCAAGGTGCTCCCATGCATGTAACCGGCACTCCCAGGCTTGTCATCAGCACTTCACCGCATGTCACCAGCACACCCAAGTGCTCCTTGGTGATCTACAGTTCTCTCCAGCACTCCGAGGTGTTCTGGAACGTATTACAACAGCTCCCATGGTACTCTTGTACCACTTATCAGAGATCCCCAGTACATGGGAGGTCAACTGAACTGCACTCCTAGGGTTCAATACCCTCCTATACTTGGTGCATCTAAGTTTACACTCCTCATCCTCTCAGACACTCCTGCAGGCTTCCAGTGACTAAATTGCATTTTGCTGATGTGATATCGGCCTGGCTGTTACTGTTAAAAGAGAAAGCAAAAACCAGATTTGACAAAACTTACAAACCAAATTTTAGTCAGTAATGTGATACAAGTTGTAGATTGATCAGCCAATACGCAATATGAACCAGCATGAATAATAACTGTCATACTGCATTAGTGCATTGATCAAAGTGCATTACTATTTGCTCAGACCTGGTGCACATGGTTGATATCATGAATATTTGCATATGGTAGGTCATGAATATTGAAAAGAACAAGCCAGATGCGAAAAGGTGAGTAATTCGCACTATATAAATGAAACAGTAGTGAAGGAATCTGAGTGCTGTAGATTGCCTGCTGGAAATGCTGGAACATGATAGGTGTACATCATTCCTTGCTGATATAACATATCTAATGATTAAACAGCCATTGGGAGGCATCGAAGCTTTTGCACGCAAATGATCATACATCAAAACGACATATTGGCTGTCAATAATAACTATATGCATTCTTGCTTCCATTAATTGGGCATCCAATGACTGGGAGTATGTCTTTAAGGTGATCATCAATGAAGCATCAACGATTTTTAGTTTTTTACCTTTGACAAGGCAAGAGGTGCATAGTTACATTCTGCCATAGTGGATGTATTAGCTTTCTTTATTGGTAAAGAGGAAAGTAACACACTTGTGGCCCCATTCTAGACATCAGCATGAATGGAGCATCAATGCTTTTTGATTTTACATCTGCGATAAACAAAGGGTTGTGCAATGGCATTCACCAATAATCATAGAATTGGCTGCATTTATGGGCAAAAATACTACTTACCATACCGCTACCACCTGTTAAAGATGAATGTCAGCAGAGCAGCAACGATTTTCGGTCTTGCATCTTGGAAAATCAGAGAGCTATGCAGCAGTATTAAGCCATAATCAAAGTATTGGCCGCCTTTATGGGCGAAATTCATAGTGACGATATTGCTCCTACCTCCTAAAACAAATCATCAACGGAGCATCAACAGTTTTGGTGGATGTTTAATAAGCTTCTCAGAAACAGACTGTGGTGCATTGTTCCAAAATTAAGTTTTTAATAATTAGTGTTTTCAATACTTCTTTGTTTACAACCTTACACATATGCATGCAATGTCTTACAGGTCTCACATTTTTCATGCTCATAGCTCAAGTGTCAAAATTTAAGAACCAGCTTGCAACTTTCCTATAATATACCTTCAACCAGTTTCTCAAGTCGAATTACACAGAATTCAAATTTCTACCACCATGTTTAATACAGAATCATTCAATACCTCAGTGCTAGTAGAGGGTATGACATCTTCCAACAACGACCATTTCTTGATTCACAATTTGAGCAACATCGCTGTACACATGATATCAGATGTTTGGTGGGCTCTTATGAATGTGGGCTCAACGCATTCTATGGCTTGGAAGAATTATAAATATGTACCTTCACAACATGTCTATTTGCACGGCTGAATTCAGGAGACCAGCAGCCAGGGCTACATATATAGTAGCTGTAATCGCATTCTTTATCATCCGTCAATGCAGGTGACTAGCTCAATGCAGAAATTATTTTTGGCAACAGTACATGTTGTAAAGTTAAACCAATCACCCGAGTTAGATGTTACTCAATTGGTCTGCTTTTCTGCGGCTTTTCCAGCCCAGTTTCCATAGGTTCCTTCGTCGTGATGTTCTGTAATTCCCAGTTTATTAGTTCCCATTGAGTATTTGTCCACACGGGTGCTACTTGCAGTCCTTCCGGACCTCTACCATTCCGGGACATTTCCCCATCTTCGTCCTGGCATGTGCCACGATTCGAATGTGGCTTCTGGGTTGCTGGTTCGAACTTCGAATGGTGTCGGTCGGCTTGGGCCAGGTGGTTCCACCCATTGGCATTCGTCTTGTGCTGAGTTGAGCCGGGCGTCCCATTCTTCGTCCGTAAGTTCCACTTGCTGTGTGGCCGGTTCTGGATAGTCCTCTCGGACCATGGCGACGTCCTCGTGTTGTGCGAGCCATTCCTCCAGTTCCGCATCCTCTCTTGCCTTCTGTCGTTGGCAATAGTCGCAGTGGCCCCTTTGTCCTCCGTACATTGTTCGGTCTCCTCTGCACTCACACCCCAGTTCGAACTCTGCCCGCGTTCTTCCGAACACGTCTCTATCTGATTCAACTGGTATGTCAGTGGGAACCTTCTTAGGGATTGACTTGTATCTTCCGAACTCGCAGCTTTCTGAACCCCTGTGTGTGGGGCAGTACTCATATCTGCAGTCGGATAAATGCCTACCATGGTGTTCCTCGTATTCCTCCCATTCTTCTCTTGGGGTGGCATGTTGAGCAGGTCTTGGTGCCCGATGAGAGGGTCTTTGGAACGGGTCGTCTTCTCATCTTCGCTGGAGGTGTGCTCTTGCCCTTTTCCGTTTCTCCTGGCTTCCTTTGCTTGGCTGCTTGTTCTTCCGAACGCGTCCAATTGCCACTGGAATTGCCTTCTTCCTCGTATCATCCTTTCCTCGTACGTGTTTTCGTACTGCGTCCCAAGTTCTGACGCTGATGGTGACTCCGGTTCCGTTTCTTTGTATGAAGGTCTTTTCAGACCTGCGAGCCTGGAACTCGATCGTTTCGGAGGATTGAGGTAGTCTGAATACGATTGGGCCATCGAAGAGTCTTTGTTGGTTTTCTGTCTGGGAGTTCATTCAGGAGGCAGTGATGTTCTGCTTTATGCGATGATTATCTCTGAATGCTATTGTTGTGGAGGCTTTTCGTACTGTTGCTGTTGTTTTAAGGTAGCTTGGTGAGGACCTTTCTTCTTTCCGCGCACCCGCACCCTCTTTATATATTGTCATTACCTTCACCAATACGTCCTTGCGAACCTATCAGTGAAGGCTGGGTGTCTCTCAGCGTATTGGGTTACTGGGATGTCCAGAACCACTGCCACCCTGGGGATTGCGTACTCCACCCACCATTCCTTGCTATTAGGCCACCGGCAGCGCAGGCCCAGCCTTTGAAAAATTTTCACCATCTGGGTTACGCTTGCCGGATTCATACGTCTCGGATCTACCATCATTAGCCTTACGTCACTATGACCCCACTGCTGACGACGCCTGCCCCATGTCAACGCGAATCCCAGGTCCGTTGTCATGCTGATCCACGGAGTTGGTTCCCGGTTTCGGTTTTCCAAGTGCTTGGGAGCCAGGTTCGTTTCGTCATATGCAGTCTGTAATGGGGCCACGTATGCTGTTGACGTCCATCTACCGGCAGATCTCGTATCGTACGCCCGAAATAGTCTTGTTGAGCTGTCCCATAGGCTAGGTGACCAGAACCAATAACTGACCGCCTCCTCATCCCTTAGGTCCAGCTCTCCCGTGTCCAGCAGTGCCTCGATCGTCCGCGACTGCCACGTCCCTTCAGTCGTCACCGAAATCAGGCGATTCCGTGCCAGTGTGCTCCATGTATGGGCTGGTCCGCCTCTCATCTCCCAATTGGGAATGAGCCCCGGCACACAGTTTATGCAGGCTAACGCCAGTCCTGTGCCGCCGATGACTCGATGATCATATAGCGTATGACACCCTTCGCATCTTACCCATTCGATGTCCGAGGACGGATCCCTCACTCCTAGTGCTGCAAACGCCGCTACTAGGGCTTCTTCCTCACCGCTGACGGGGCGCTCGCTTTCGCGAGTTGCCTGATGGCTCCCCATCTCCGGGGACGGAAATTTTTATCCTGCGCAGTCCACGCACGAAGCTGAATTAAATTTTTCCAATCACCTCGTCGGACTCGGTGATTGAAAGCGCCAGACACCGAAGTGCGGCTGCTATCGCAAACACACGAGTGGTCGTTCACAAGATGAAAGTTTTAGCTGAATTTGATCTCACGTAGTTTATCACAACTCGTATTCCCCGCGCGAGCGAGTATCAAGAATAATAATGTATTGACTAATAGAGGACAATTCAGCTTAAGGCGTGAATAGTAGTGGGATGGCCAGCCACCTTTTAAGGTGAGCTCCGTTGTCCCTATATGACTCACTATTCTAACTGGTTGGCTTCCTTCGCCTTCCCTGTGCTTCCTGCCTTATCTTTCATGCCTCATGTCCGTGCGCGCATATCACCCCTGCCTCGGAATACGAGGTCGCCGTGCTTACGCCGCGTCATCCTTTATCTCCGATGCTTACGCCCGATGATCTCCTATCCCCGACGGTAGGTGCATTGCGTATTCCGGGAGTACTTCCTGGTCATTACCCGTCCTTTTGGATGGGTATATATCCTGGCTATTTCCTCCTCCGACTCGGACGATATCCTCCCAGGCCTCATCGCTGAAGTGTCGCCGCTCCAGTAATATCCCAAGGTATCTTCCGTCGCTCTGATCTTCCGTCAGCCTTGTGAATTCATCGGCTAGCATTTCCTTTCCTGGTCGGTATTGTATCTCGATCTCTATCTCCCTGAGCACGTGATCCATACGCCTCCATATCTTGGGCGTGATCAGCTGCTTATTGGTGTATGATAACAGCGCTCTATGATCAACGTGAAACATCACCTTCTTCCCGTGGAGTGTCCAGTACCGGCGGTCTTCTACCGCATTGGTCATGGCGAGGAACTCGCGTTCCGAAGCCGTAGACTTTCGTTCCGCGTCATTAAATAGACCGCCTCTGAACTCCAGAATTTTCTCTATCCTGAGAATGAGCGTCAACAGAGCGTCAATGATTTTGGGTCTTGCATCTTCAGTAATATGAGTGGTGCTTCATCACAAGCAACTATAAACAACATAATGGCAGCCTTTATGAGGAAATATGTACGGAATATTCCTGCCACATCCTCCGGGACAGTAACAACTCATTTCATTCACAGAGCTACTGCGAAGTATTTGTGAGCCTTTTAGCGTACCAACACTGTCACAACCATGTATATAGACAATAACGGCCACATTGCGCTGTAATTAACCATAATAGAAGGCCAACAATTGTTGACACTCTGTTGACACTCATTTTCATGCTGGGGCAGGGAGCATTTCACTTTCTCTTTTGCCTATAAAGGCAGCCAATACTTCATTTATGACTATGTGCAACCTATCGCTCACAAGATTACCCAAGAAACATGACCAAGAATTATTGACACTCCATTGACGCTCATTTTCATAATGGGGCAGGGAGCATGTTACTATCTCTTTTGCCTATATAGGCAACCAATACTTCGTTTCTGACTACGTGCAACCTTTTGCCCCGCTGATTAACCAAGATACATGACCAAGAATAGTTGATGCTCCATTGAGGCTCAATTTCATGATGCGGCAGGAAGCAATTTACTTTCTTTTTTGCCTATAAAGGCAGCCAAAACTTCGTATATGACTATTTGCAACTTTTCGCCCCCCAGATTACCCAAGATACATGACAAAGAATTGTTGATGCTCCGTTGATGCTCATTTTACCACGGGTGTATCCACATCATGCAATCTTTTGATTTGGCATAGTCTATCATTCACATTGATTTGGCAGCCTTTCTAACATTTACATTTACTTTCTTCTTGATCACTACATTGTTCTGTAATAATACATATAAAAATATCCTTTGAAATATACATTTCAGTGTCCACGAATTCAGGATAATAATAATCAGGAAAATGCCGTGCCACACGATCAATGCTAGTTATCACTGCCAGGTTCGCTCAATAGGTTGCTCTGGTCTTCAAAATGAATGTTAGCTGCATTACCACACAGCAGATAGTGTACTAACCAGCAGATGTTCCTTCATCAGGCAGCATATCTGGATCGAAATCTGTATTGTGCTCACTATCCTGGGCTGATATATCGAGATTTAATGATCCAGCACAAAAAGGAGGTGTATGTGAATTAGCATATCTGGCTGCCGAATTGAGGATTTCGAGACATCGAGCTCAGAAAGTCTTACTGGTTGAGGCGGGTGGAGTTCCGGTTAGAGATGGCGTCGGCTTGGGAGTCTGCTCTGAAGTCAGCTCTTGAGTCAGCTGTCTGTGTTGGTTTGGCAGAGGTGCACCTGTCCCTTTGCATCTGCAGCGTGTCTTCAGCTAGTATGCGGTGACAATTTGGCAAGGGAGGCATCCGGGCTTGTTTTTTTGACGACGCACAGCTGGGTGTCTCTCAATCGCAGTGTTCACCTGTGTATGCCCAGGAAACTCAGCACCCTGCTTCTTCTCATCTCGGACCTCGGCGGGAGCTTGCTTGATTAGGTATTGTGTTTCCTTTATTGCGGAAGCGAAAACCCTTCTTTGGCCATTTGGGCTATGTTCAAGGCCAGGCACATGTCGGACTGTTCCAGCTGTACATGACCTCCTTGCCTTGCCATCGTAGCAGAGATGTTGAATACCTACAAGAAATTAGTTGCTGCCTGTAACATGGAGATTCGGCTATTACCTCAACCATATATACTTCCGTAGCCTACTCAGTGGTGATTAAAGCCTGTTTCGTCCACTCTCTGGGATGCATATCACGAAATTCGTCTGCAAAAATCCCAGAGGTTACCTCATCATGATGTTCAATTTTGTGGACTGTGCGGACAAATGTCTTGGTTGACCATGGTGGTTTCCCAATACGAGTAGCGATGAATTGGTCACGTAGCTCTCGGAGTACACCCACTGTATGGCAAACGGCTATTTGACGGCCATTGACCACAGTATGGATATACTCCCATCCAACTGCAAGCTGCTTCTTATTCGTGCTGGTTCCAGTCTTACCGACGATTTTTAAATGTGCATCCTGGGTCATATTTTTGGTGACTGCATTGGCAGCATTGCAGTGGACTAACTGGTGTCTGCGTTCTTGCTGTGTGCCAATCAGTGACATATTTGATGAAGCGCCTACCAATGGGCTGGATTCGGATCAGCTCCGACCTGGCTGAGGTGGTTGTGTATCCATGATTCGGTGATGTGGAATGGGGGAGGAAGATCATAACGAAAAGAAGTGGTAAGTCCCAAGGATTATACAGTTGGGTTCATGTCAGAATGGAATAATTAGCTGCCAACATGTGCGTTATACTCAAGATGAATCCTGCTGCGCATAGAAGCAAGTTGCAGGGGTATCCTACAGCCCCGGGATGTGCAATATGTCGGTCCGTTGTTGTTTGGTTCTACACAAGGATAAATTGCAGTGTATGACAGCCGAAATCGCATGACTATCAGCATTGTATAGGCAATTGTTCGAGGGAAAGGCCATCGGCTGATGTGTGTCTCAAAGAATCCCCAGGATAATACATGAAACTGATGCTAACAATTAAGTTATATTGTTCTGTTAGCCTAACTATTCCCGATTTATTGACAGTCAAAAGGAAGGTTTTGCTTCGTTCTAGATGAGTAAACATACTAATCTTGACATAAAATATGCAGCTTGTCTCCATATTGTCCATATCTTACAACATCCAACATCTTGCCCAACAACAAAGTCAACGCAAACTACAATGGACAATGCTCTAAAAAATATTTTTTCGCCACTTCCGACAGGCAGATAGGGCAAATCGACAAAGTGGTCTACCCAACGATGTCATCAAGCGAATGATGGCAATAGCAGCTTGGAGGCAGAGAGTGTCCGAGCCGTTGGGGCGTTGCGCAGCTTAAGATTGAACAAGATGCTTGCGGCGGAGAAACCACGAGAAACGCACTTCTTACCCAATGAAGGGAAAGAGGAATAGATTGAGGATTATGTTGAGAGAGAAACCACTCTGGCAAGTAAGCAAGTTGAACACGCAGAGGCAGCGGTTCAGCAAGAGCAGGAAGATAAGAAGCATGCTGAAATCGCAGGATTGACGAACAGAGAGCCAGAAAGGACTTTTGAGAAGATGATGGTTGCAATCAGAGACAGTTTGAGTGATCTTGCATGTTCCGATGATGGGGAGGATGGAGAAGATGAAGATGATGAAGAGACACAGCAGGGCAAGCTGAGCGAAGATGATAAACCCGGCTGCGTGATGGACACAATCACAAAAATGGTACAGCAGCACATGGAGCAGTTTCGACAGAAGCAGATGAAGCTTGAGAAATTGACACAACTGGGATGGGAGAATGCAGCAGAATACTTCGATGAAAGAGATAACATGTATGCCACATCCGAATTGATAGTTCGGGCCGTTGTTTAACCTCAAGCGGATGGTGATGCTGTGACACCGGCGTCAGCAAAACACATTTCCGTCTGGGCAGAATTGCTCTGTCAGAGTAGAAGCGCTCCGTCAGAGCCGTCAGAGACACCTCGGTGGCGGATTACTCCGCGCTCGGCGTTAATTCAATGGGTGGCTTTCAATATCGCCCTCTGATCGCTGTTTCACCAATTTTTTCTCTTTCTGTCGGTCTCCAATTTTAAATGATCACTCTGGCATTATGGCCAACCGTGACCATAGGTCGGAATGTGTGTATTGGGTACGCGCTTGCATTGGGATTGCAATGCGATGGGTGATGCTGCGAAAATCTCTCCTCGCATTCCTTCTAGCTGCACTCAAAATGCAATTCTCTCTTTACTAATTATACAGGATTGCAAGGGGATGGGTGACGCTGCGAAAATCTCTCCTCACGTTCCTTCTACCTGCGCGCAAAACGCAATTCTCTCTTTACTAATTATACACATCATTCCAAGTCACCAGATCAATGTGACTATTGACAATACATCGCTCATTCCGTCCATCTCCTGTCTTACTACTAGCAGCTATCTCTGGAATAATGTGTGCGCAGCCGACAATGTTTCCCATGCTGAAAACTTGCACAGTAACAGCGGCCAGTGTTTTTCTCACTTATACAAATTTTGAGCCAGAATCCAAGTTACCTGAGTTTTCAGGTATTGTGGTGAGCGCCAGGGCTAACCAGTACTCAATGAAAGCTCCATCCTCGTTTAGGAGTCTGATTTTGAATTTTCTTTGCAGTTGCCACGGAAGACGCCCATTCAGCGCGCCATAACACCTCCCCAGGCATTGCCTTACCCATACCCAGTCGTTCTGTTAATCCCCTCCACACCAGCTCTGGCTTCCTGTGCATCAACACATCTGAGATATGTGTTCACCATGTAAACTCTCAACTTGAACCTTAATACCATGGTAAATACAGAGCTCCATTGTGTGCAGTTATTCATCTGATATATAGGGCTTCATACGACTTCTATACTTGATACACCCCCGCGTGCTGCAGTATCTTGCCACGCTGTGTGTTGCATCTTGTGTATTGTTGAGCAATGCTCTGAAGTCTTGGATCATAGCGTCAGGATGCTTTCCATCAGCACGGTTTTGGGGCCCCATGAATTCGGGCTTCGCATATGACTGGGAGCCCAGGGGGGTAGCCAGATCAACACTGCAAGGGAGGACTTAACAGGCGGCAGTGCTGTTCTCCCAACGCTGAGCGAGGACTTCGAGATTGAGCTCTCTGATGTCGAAACAGAGAATGCAATGCTGACAGGAGATTACGTGCAGCAGGTAGTTGAGATTGTAACTGGAGGCATTCCAACCGTCCTTGAGGTTCGTTTTATGTGCTTGGTCATGTCTCTCGGCAGAATACTGTTGCAAGGCGCTGTATCGACGAATCTGTTCCACCCAATGAGACATCAAGTAGATCTTTGGAAAGTTGAAGTCGGCATCCAACTCCTTGGAAACATGTATCTCGTGGCTGAGATGAACCCGCCAGGCGTTCCATTCGCTCTGCTTCTTCGATGGCATCCAAGTTTCAGCCTATGTTTTGTCGTATACCTTTCGCTTCTTCATGAGTTCTGTTCTCAGGGCATTGGCTTTGGCCTTCGGATTTTTGGCGGCTCGCCCGAGTAAGAAAACATCTTTGAAGGTGTGAAAACGATGCAAGGCGTGCTCCATGTAGCTCAAAGTTGCATCATCGTGAAATTTACATGGAGCATACATATAAAATTCTAACAACGCCCATGAGCACTCAATTGCGTGATTGAATATGGGACACTAAGCGGGGCTTCCGCCTCGTAGAGACTTGGTTACAACTCCAAGCAGGTAGCAGCTCATTTCCTTTATCTCCTTTCCTTTTCAATGAGAAACTTCCTCATGACTTATTTTTTGTTTTGAGGTTGTGGTAAGCAGGCATGGATAACCAAATTGCATTGTACTTATTGAGCCGTTCATGCGTCTTCATGAAGTGGAACATCCACTTCTGGAGGTGGTCATGCATGCCGATCTGCATTTTATGGACGAGGTAGCCCACTATACAGGGAATATGTCGAAACACATTGAATCCTCGCTGGACATGGCACGAAGAGAGTTTGGCATGGGCTGTCATGGCGATGGCATCACTGAGCGTTCTATCTAGGTTGTGATCCTGCCGGGGGAGTTGCTTGTCAGATGGGACATAATCTCTAAGTTCGTTCTTTAGACACTTGCACCAAACTCAGACCTGCTGCTCGACATGATGTAGGTCGTTATACTCAGGGCAATCTGCAGGCCACACAGCTAAAACCACTTTACAACGCCTGAAGTAACGATCTATACAGAGAACATTGTAATACCCGCTCTCGGCGTTGGGATTCTGTTCAAAGGTGAGTGGCTGGAGTACCTGCCCGTGTACTTTGTTTAGCATCTCTCGGTTTGTTTGCCTCTGCTCATCCAGCCGCTTCTGTGGAATATTGCGGTTGTTGATTGGGATCGGCAGGAGAGCGACCATTGTGATGGTGTGCGTTGAGGGTATCTGGCGGATCTTCGAAGATACATTGGCAATTGTCATATATACAGGCCACTCTGTCTTGTTGCCAGAAATATTCGACAGATGTGTTCTGTTGGACATGATGATCAAGGGAACCAGAATCTCTCCCAGTCTGAGCGTTGCCTCAACCTCGATTGCATGTTATTATCCTCAAGTATCTCTGCTTACCTGTGTCTCCCACCACCAGTCCACAGTGTGCATTTCACTATAGAGGCGTTTCAGTGGCGTATCGCTGTTAAAGCAACGCTGAGGGGTGGAAATGAGATGCTCGGCGTAGGCTGGCTGCTGCATCAATCATCTCATGCTTTTCATGATGTCTCGACTCCAGTATTTGATAGGCCGTTGGTGATTGTTATTCGATCTCATATCCTTGAGAGTGTGTAGTTACCACTCCCCGAGAGTCTGATCATCTGGCATGCTAACCACAAGAATCAGGATGCCATCCCCGTTTTTGAAGCTTGGGAAACTCAGAGCGGTGTATTCTTCCTTCAGCACATTGCCATACTACTTCTTCAAACCCTTCTTCTTGATCCCACACTGGATATATTTGTACTCTTCACGCTTCGCAAACAGGTAGTAGGGATTGTTCTGAAGGTTCGTCTCAAGGCAACCTTGAGCGTCGTGCTCCCTTGGCTAAGCAATGCAATCGCTCAGCGGAGCGCCGGCACTGGAATATGTTTCTGTCTGCAGCAGAGATGGCGGTGGTGGTTGACACTCCGAGTCTGCGATGTTTTCACTATGTTCAAGGTGCGGAAACAAGTCCAAGTCTTCAACTGAATCATTGATAGCATTAAATTCACAACGCTGAACTTGTTCAACTCTTAGGGGCGCGCTGTGAATAGTCAGATTCTGCTGGCATGTAACTTGAAGGTGTCCAGGATGGTGTAATTTGATATGTTTAAGTTGGCAGCTGTCTGAGGTGAATTTCTTTCAGCATGGAAATTCTGGGCAATGGAAAGCGGTCTTCTCTGGCATTATCGATGACACATGAGGAGTGGAGTATTCAGTTTGGCATGGGATGAAAGTTGGTGCTGGGCCTGTGCAGCGTGGTGTGTAAGGTTACGATATTTTCAGCTAACTTGAGAGATTTATTGAGCCTCAACACCATCACATGGAGGATTCTTACACGCCAGGAGTTGCAACAACGCTGCATGCTTGATGTCCCATCATATAATGAATACAATAAACCCTAAGCGATCCAAAAACCTCGCGATGTGTGTAATACTCAATGGCTGAGATAAATCAATTAGAACAAAGGAAACAAACAAGACAAGAACGCGGCCCCAAACCTAAAGCAACAACCATCGCCTCCTCTGCAATGCGAGGACTGCTACCCTTCTCCGCTACAGAGCCATCCAGGTGTGCCTTAGAGAGAGGGACATCGGGGAGAGGGACGTCGGGGAGAGGGACATTGGGGAGACTGTCGCCACCAGCCAATTATTAGTGCAGCTGCTGATCCACATCCACAACCACGGTATTTCCGGCTGCCTCAGCCTCTCGCAGGCTTGGCAACACTGGGCGAGGTTTTTAGGTCTTCACAGCCCCAGATTCTCCAGCCCACTGAGACGATGAGTCTCCGGCGTTCATGGTTGTGGGCGATGGTCCGGGGATTATGCCAGTGAGGCAGGCGCCGGAGGTTGTGGCCGTGGGGTATGCTTGCGCATCTCCTGGCCTTGCTCAGGTAGCATGAGTGGTTGATTATCTACCATGGTATCAACATCGTCAGCCGATGTATTTAACATCTCTCCCGGGCTAATTGTCTGAGGATCTTTGCCATCATCCTCACCGTCATCGTCATTCTCATCCTCCTTCTCATCACCCTCAACCTAATCCTCCTCCTCTTCATCTTCCTCCTCTTCATCTTCCTTCTCTTCATCATCACCATCCCTTTTCATATCTACATCGCGGTCTATATCAACATCGTCTGGAGTGTCCACATCATCTTCCATGCACATATCCAAATCGGAATCATGTTCTGAGTCATATTCGCCGTCCAACTCAGTAGAGTCGGTATCATCACGTGAGGAAATTAACACGGCGGGTGATACTTCCGGCTCTAGATATACCTGCTCTAGTGAGCCCTTCGTGTCGAAGCCTGCCTCTGACATTTGCATCTGCAACTGCAAAGCAACGGCATGAGACATATCATCTCCCCCTGGGCATTGTATACCAATACCTTTCCCTTTATCGTTTCCCTTCCCCTTCCAGTCCTTTGTTCCCTTCCCATTCCGGGCCCCTTTCTCACCGCCCTGCATGTCCTCTTCACCCTCGCCATTGTCATTGTCATTACCATTGCCAGGACGGCTCATTACACAGCTCGGCGCTCCGGGATCCGCCCAGATCTCACCATCATTATCCTCGTCGATGATCTCATCCCAATTCAGTGGTCCAATGGCGAGAAAGTCGCCCGGCTTGTACTGCCGACAGCTTGGCGCCTCAATCTTTGCCCTGAGATCATTGCTACCATACCAAGGGAAATGCTCGCTAGTGTGTTTTAACTTTCGCAAGCTGGTTGTCTGCAGATTGGAGCAGTCAAATTGAACTCCGAACGCACGGGAGTTGTCCCAACTCCAATTGTTTATTTGGTCGTGGGTTTTGTCAAATATTTGCCCCATATATGTGCGGAAGGCTGCCCACCACTCCTGAAAAGGTGAACTTCTGCTCCTGCGGTGCAGCCACATCAGCTGGAATTGTGAAAAGTGGCAAGTCGTGACTGGATCAGGAAAGATTATATCATAAAAGAGGTCCCAGGCCCTCTCATCCTTGACACCGCAAACATTGTATATCCGTATGAATCCACAGATGTGTTCTGAGATGAATCCCGTCATACGGAGTCGATCCAACGACAGGCGTCGATTTATAACCGATGTCGGCATTTTGGCCGTAGCAGTTACCTTCCCTTTTCCTTTGTGGCTGCCATTTGGTGCCATCTAGTGTTAGCAACGGTCCCGTTTTTGGACAGTGTCTACTATAGCGGTTGCAAGAAAACCTGGAACCGGCCAGTTCAGTTCCGGTTTTTGCCAAACTGTTCCCTCAAATAAGTTCACCAATATTGATCAGATAATTTCGTGCTTGGTATGTGAAATATGTAGCTTTGCATGGCGCATCTTTTGGTCCTCTCCAATGTTCAATATCTTTAAAACTTAGCAAGCGGGTTTGAAAATAAGGTCATTTTTGGCCTGAAAATGATGTTTTTGAGCCGCCGCTTGCTGAGGTTTCAAGATATCGAAAATCCGAGTCGACCAAAAGATGCGCTAAGCAAATCAGCATATTTCATATACCAAGCTCTAAATTGTCTGATTAATATTGGTGGACTTGATTAAGTAGTTCACTTAAAAAATTGTCGATTTTTGATGTGGTAAGGCCATTGCCACGCAGACCTATAAAACCGGCCGGTTCCAAACATGGAACCATTGCTAACACTAGTGCCATCGCTGCGAGTCGAAAATGAATCTGCATCGGAGGCGTTAGGATTGTGATACAGTTGGACATAGCAGAAGCAAGCCCAGAATGAACGTAGAAAGATGTGTAGGTTATCGGGTGTGTTTTTGAATGAGAGGTATTGTTTTGTGCACATCATGTGATGTCGAGATAGTTCAGGATATGGTGTGGTTAATTGCTGGCGGTGTGTTCAATACAGGAGGAACAGAGAATGCAGGTGTAGACCGGAAGAAGGGATATATATACTTGAGTTCCTGCGATTTGATTGATATCCTGCGTTTCGTTGGTTAATAAACCCAAAACGGCCCAGCTTTATCTTGCACAACCACCAGGCACCTTCTGAATGAGGAGCCTGGAGACGAGATTTAGTACTCACAGTGAAGACAGTTTGCGACACTGGGTGTTGCTTTGGCATCACATACGACTTGTACCGCTCAGACCTCATGCATCTCAGAGCACACTGAGTAGTTCTCAAGTTGTCCCAACTGTGCAACCATCCAACACAGCTACCAACATGCCTAGCAGTGGAAAAAGCACACGCAACTGATGTCATAGGATAGAGAATACGTTATTGTTCCCTTTCCGATGCTTTTAGCTCTCCCTAAGGGGGATTTCTACCGGGAACCTGAAGATATACACAATCGATAGATCAAAGTATTTAGCCAAGAACAAGTGGATTACCATGATAGTCGTGCGAAGAAGGCATAAACACCCTTCAAGCGGTGAAAATGGACATTGAGACACTTGTGTAAGAGTGAATATTGATGTTGAGTTTAATCGGAGTTTAATCGGAGTTTAATCTGATGGCAGATACCCGCATAATTGCATGCTTTTCAAGGGATCTCATACCTGTGCATTTTCATGGTTTAGAGTCTAGCATGGTCAACACTGCGCCTCCCTCTTTTGTCGAATCCCTCCATGGTCGCTCAAATAGAAGTCTACCTTGCCTGCCATTGCATATGCATGAAGAGGAAAATATTCCTACAGTCTTAACATCGAACATCCATATCAGATGATCTCTTCCCAAAGCCCTTACCCTGACATGACTCTGGCCTTACGAAATGTTTGAAGTCTTGCTAATTATCAGAATCAACAAAAGCGTGGACCTTCGGGGAATTTTCAACTTCCACCTGCTAAGTGACACATTTCTGTACTGGCTGGTGAGAGGGATTGCTCTTAAGAAGGGAGTTCGGTAGCCTCTACAATCCATGGTCAGATTATCACCCCCTAATGATCCCTGAACAATTCTCCCATTGCAGATATCACTCGACCTGTGACTGCCACCCCGTCTGCTACACAGTAATAGTCAATATATACTAGAACCACCATGCCGGGTACACCAGCACCCGGAGGACCCTTGCAGGCAGACTCAACGGATTGCATTATATCCAGGCCCGCATCCGGCATTGCTAGCACTCCCACTCCTTCTAGCAGTCATGAAATCCTGCCTACCCCCATCCCTAATGCAGGAGCCCGTGTGATCATTACAATCCCACTGCGACTGCGAGCTACAGCAAGGAATCAGATATAGATGCAGTGGCAATAGCAACCGCAGGCAGTGTCAACACCTCGATCAGTGGTCGCTGGCAGGCGCAGCATCCATCAATTTGGTCACTCAGACATGAGGCGTCTTGTATTCGCAACTGGCAGACTCCTGGAGCTCTACATGTGGAACAGACGGCCATTTATGAGTGCAAGCGACTTGGAGACGGTAAGTTATGCAATGTGACGCATTGCGAAAGCATTAGCTGAAGCCCCACACATTGTAGATAGTAGAGACGTACTGGAACACCGCAATGCAGCAAAACAACATTAGGTCCATAGCATTTGAGGCACGCACAAAGGAGATCTTCAAAGAGGTATGTTGCAGCAATGGCCCACGTTGGATATTACATGCTCAAACTAGTACTAGGTTCGCACATAAGTTGATAAGGTTAAATCCCATTTTACTCAATCAGCAAGGGACAACATAGCATAGCTTCATGACCTCCACCGCTTTGAATCAGCCGCATAGTGTTCGGAATTCATTTATTCCCTTCTGGCAGACAATGACTATCATTTTCCTTTAGCAGAGTGTGTGGAAGGTGGTGTACGTGGTCCAAATCCAACGCAGAGAGTGTCGAAAGCTGCTAACTAATGGCCTGCATCCCCTTTACTTCCTGGTGGAAGCAATCCCGTGGTTTATCTACATCAAATATTATCATTGGGCGAATATCCGTGGTAAGTATGCTGATGGGTTTTATAATTCCATGATTGACGACAAGGACTGTCATATACCCTGGCCACTGATAATGTTTGCCTGCACCGCGTTGCGCCATGCTCTGCTGGAGTGGCAAAAGAACAAAGGCGTTCATCCGAAAGCTTCCAAGTCAAAGCTGAAAGTGGACAGACCTGATTGCTCGAACTACTTTAATTACAAGAATGACGGTGGTAAGTATGCATCCTGCCGCACTGCAACGGGTCTCAAGTTGTTGACCTCGCCTAGTGTTGCAGACTCATATAATGTCTTGATCAATACCTGGAACACACTACCAGAGAGCTTCCAACAGAGGGTGTATAACAACACTCTTGCTACAGTGAAGCATCAGATCCAACAGGCAGAGAACCCAACACCTGCCGTGGTCATCAGCATGGAAGCAGCGCGTGTTGACAATGCTATTCTTCTTGATTATTTGACCTCCGAAGTGGCGCTTCTGGACCCTGTGATTCCAAGCACTGACCCAAACAACCCGATAAACAACAATTGCATGAATGACGAACTTCATTTAGGGATACAAGGGCGCAGCGGGGATTCAGAAGATGCACGTGATAAACGCAACGTGCGTAATACCATCCCCACCGACTGCCGGCAATGATGGCCCACAATTGAACTCGAGATGTTTGACCTGGAACCAGTGATGTCGATGGGTATGAGGGCAAATATGGCGACGATGCAGATGCAGAGGAGGAGGAAAAAGCATCGGAAGCCGATGATGGATCAACGCCGAATGTGGAGGACTGAGGGCATAGAAGGTTTCACCTGAGAACCAGTGATGTCAATGATTATGAGGGCGAGGATAGTGACGATGCAGATGTGCATGAGCAGGAAGAAGCATCGCAACCCGATGATGGATCAAGGCAGAATGTGGAAGACTGAGGGCATAGTGGGTTTGACCTGAGAACGAGTAATATGGACGGATATGAGTGCGAGTATGGCGACAATGCGGATGTGGATGAGGAGGAATAAGCATCGCATGCCAATGGTGGATCACCGCAGGATGTGGTGGACTGAGGGCATAGTACTAGAGAGTGTGAAGATTGGACTGTATATTTCAGACATGTGAAATATGTTAATGGTGAGGCAAATGCAAAGGCAAGCGATGTATCTGAAGCGAAGACTGAATTGCAATATGTGACAAAATCTCAAAGCTAAATATATATGGGGCGAGTGCGGCATCCGATATATTGCAATTGCACAGAGGTAAAATGTGGCTATCGGCGGAAGAAAGGCATAACCATCACCAGGTGTTGTGTAAACAGCTACAGCATAACTACAGCCCCTGTGAAGAGTGTAACACACGTGTCGTTCTGATGTTGTGTATATGTCACCAAAATGCAGGCGCAAAGTAATGGAGGTAAGTATGCAATGCGACCAGTTGCCTGGGCGACGGGATAGGAGTAATTCTCTGTCAGAGGGTACGACGTTCCGTCAGAGCCATCAGAGCCGTGCGGAACCCCTCGGTGTCTCTGACAGAAACTAGGGTTGTGGCTGATGTGCACCGACAACATTTGGAGAGCTTATAGAATGCCTTGAAATTGTCCCCGGAATCTCGCAAATGCCGCAACGGACTTCTCGGCCAGGAAGTTGTCATATTCGGCTTGGTTCAATGAAGCCACAGTCGGACACAAGCATATCCGGTCTTCAGCCCACCGCAGAACGCGATAAGTCACCTTTGCTGAAAGCAAAGCCTGATGAACCAGTTTGCTTTTACCCTGGCATAGAGCCTCCAGCTAATCACCAGATACATTTCGGATTCAGACGAAGACATGGTGATGGCTCCTGCATCTGTGGAGGAATAGATAGGGACACTGTAATTTCTGATGTCATATCTTTGTGAAAAGCAATTTGTTTACCATTTTTGCTATGTGTCAGCTTTATCTTAATTTCTGTGACCAAATTGTTAGACATGATAATTCGTCTGTACATGTGCAAGGGTTGAATGCGCCCTGTGAAAGTTGTAGAATCCAAATAATGTGGAAAAATGGCCAAAACATTCGTTTTCTCTCTGCAGGTGACTGTTAAGCAACAAAGCAAAAGCTATATTAGTGACGAAATATACTAACAAAATTTAAGTGAGTGATGTCATATGTGTGATAGAAAGAGCGGTCAGTGCTCATGACGAATCTGTCTCAACGACGATCGTCATGCCATATTCATGCATGTATCCAACTGCACAACTCTTCGCAAAGGCCTCATGGATATGGTTGAGTCATTTGACATTGCTTATGGTATGTCATGGATATGGAGGTGAGGGAGCTGGATAAGGAAAGGTGAGGGACTCGAAGTATATTTACCAAAATCTGCTAAAATGATCAACATGCCACAGATTGCCGGCCGAAAGTTTGGGAATGTGACAGGGTCACGTCATCTCTCACTCAGATAGCTTGGATAGCAGTTGATCAGAAATTGAGAGGTAACAAAATTCCTGGATGCAAATGATAATACATACAAACACAATATTGAATGTCAATAATGTGTATATGATTGGTTGCATACATTCATTGAGTGTAGAAAGGCTGTTTCGATGTGATTAATCTGAGTGTCAACAGAGTGTCAACAATTTTTAATCTTACACATTTGGCAATCACAGGCCTGCATTGTCACATCCATCCAAAGTGAAAGTATTGGTCGGCGTTATATCGAAAAAGCAAATAACCCACTTGTTGCCATAACCTTAAATTGATTATCAATGAAACGTCAACTGAGCGTTAACGATTTTTGGCATTGTATCATGGACAATCCAGATAGCTGCGCAGTGGCATTTCCTCATACTTGAACTATCGGCCGTCTTTCTAGGCAACCATGGTTACGGCAATGTCGCTACTATGTTCTCAAACTGAGAGTCAACGGAGCGTCAACATCTTTTGGGCTTGCAACATAGAAAATGCGAGGGCTGTGGGGCAAAGTCAATCCATAATCGAACTCTCAGCCACCTTTCTAGGCATAATTTGTCATGACAACATGGCTACTACATTCCAAAAATGAGCATCAACGGAGCGTCAACGACTTTTGGCCTTGCATCAATAAAAATCAAAGGTCTGTGTGGCGACATTAAACCAGAATCGTACTTTCAGCCACCTTTCTAGGTGAAAACAGGTGCAACAACGTAGCTACTATGGCCTAAAAATGATCGTCAACGGAGTGTTAACACCTTTTGGCCTTGCCTCATGGAACGTCCAATGGCTGAGCAGCAACATTGAGCCATAATTATACTATCAGCAATCTCTTCCAAGGCGAAAATTGTGGCAACAACATGGCTACTATATTCTAAAGATGAACATCAATGGAGTATCAACTATTTGTGGCCTTACATCTTGGAAAATGCAAGGACTGTGCGGCAACATTGAGCCATAATCGAATTATTGGCCGCCTTTCTAATCGAAAGAAGTTGGGACAACATCGCTACTATCTCCTAAAAATTAGCGTCCACGGAGTGTCAACAACTTTTGGCCGTATATTTTGGAAAATGGAAGGGCTGTGCAGCAACATTAAACAATAATCGAACTATCAGTTGCCTTTCTAGGCGAAAGGAGTTGCCAAATCATCGCTACTATGTCCTGAAAATGAGCGTCAACGGAGAACCAACAACTTTTGGCCTTGCATTCTGGAAAATGAAAGGGTTATGCAGCAACATTCAGTCTTCATGGAACAATCGGCTGCCTTTCTAGGCAAAAGTTCTTTCCACGACATTGTCACTATGTTTCAAAAATGAGCATCAATGGAGCGTCAACGTTTTAATGCCTTCCATCTTGGAAAATCAAGGGGCTGTGCAACATTAGTCATTCAGAATCGATCTATCGGCCGCCGTATTAGGCAAAAATACTTGTGACAAGATTGTAACCATGTCCCAAAATGAGTGTCAACAGAGCATCAACTGAGCATCAACAATTTTTGATCTTGCATCTTCGATAATCTAACAGCAATTGAACGCAGATAACCCACAATGAACATATTGGCAGCCTGTATTGGCTAGAATGCTAGTGACAATATCGCAACCGCCAACCACAATTGAGCGTCTACAGACCGTCAACAATTTTTGTGCAGGCTCAGAACATTACACAGCAATGCACTGCATTGTGCTGTTCCTAAATCGAGTTTTACACAGTCAGTCTTTGCAATCTGTCCTTGTATACAACTTCACAAGTATGCATGCAATGTCTTACAGATCAGATTTTCTGCTTGTAGCTGTGGAGTAAATATTTGAAATCCGGCAGTCTGCTATACTGTAATGTTACTTTTGGCAGTCTTTCGAGTTGAATTACCAAGCTTCCTAATTCTTACAGCCAGGTGGGATTCAAAATCTTTGAATACCGCTTTCCTTGAGGTTGTGATCTCTGCCAAAAACGAATATGCTTTATTCATGATTTGAGCGACCTTACTTTACAACTCATATTTCATACTTGGTGGGCTTCGATGAATGTAGGCTCGAAGCGGCCTATTGCCTGGAGTAACTCTAGACATGCGCTTTTATGTCGATTCTATTTACACTGTGGAATTGAGGAGACTGGCAGCCCTGCCATCATATGTATTGTTTGTCATCAAGTTCTTCGCCATCCATCAGAACATGGGACCAGCTCAATGGGGAAAGACTTGCTGGCAAAAGCTCACATTGCAAAGTTAAACGAATTAACAGAGTCAGAGGTTACTGTATTGACCAGTTGAGTGGTCTATGAAACGCCGTTGGCCATCCTGATGTGGCAAGGAAGTCGAGGAATCACAATAGTAAGTTCACAGAGTGAAATCATATTTGACATCCAGTTTATTTCATATTGACTGAAATGGCAGACGAAATGTTCCAAACTAGCAGCAAAGGACTTTGAAACTTCCGAATTTCACCAAGAGACGTGGAATTGCTACCTTATGTTAAGATTTATTTCAGCTCATATTCCATGCAAAGCTATATCAAATCTGAAGCTACGACGGTCAAATGAAGTATTATGCGATGACCTAGATCTTCCATCCGCTACAACCGTTAGCATCATATACCGGAGGGAATATGCACTGACCGTGGATGCAATTAAAAAGCAGTTGCCATCATGAAATGAAGTTAGTTTAGCTTTGCCTGGATGGATATCAATGAACAAACTTGCCATAACGTCGGTCATTCCTTACTATAAGAATCGAAATTGGGCATTGCATGAAGTTAAACTTGCTTTCAATGAGGTTGATCACCAATTCTGTTCCGTTTGCGAAACCAAATTAATAATGACAGGTCAAGGGTCAACATACTGGAGCAAGGCTAGCCAGACATTTGTAGGATGTGCTTGATCGTTTTGAGCTTACTGACGGCCGTTTGCTTGGTAATATGACTGATAATGCTTCCTCAAATTACTCGATGACACACAAGCTGCAATCAACAGTTGAGGCCTTGTGAATCGAGTGGCCAGTATTGAGGAACCATATACCATGTATGGCGCACGTTATACAGCCGGCTTTAGGTGCATTCATGAGCAGTCTCAGTGTAAAAGGCCGAACCATATCTTGGGAAGCCCATGAGCGCGATGAGCAATTTGGACAGAATGAAACCATAGCCATCGGGAAGAGTCAAAGACTGCGAAAAAATGGCAATAAACGAACCAACCAGGTGTCAGCCATGAGACCAGGTTTAGCAAAGATAATTAAGAAAGTACATATTTCATGATATTTTGAAAGTTCTGAAACTGACAATCATATAGCAGAGAATGCTTGCAGTATTGGGTATGCTAACACCTGGTCACCAAAGTGAGTTTATTGACTTTCAAAATGTGAAAGTCCGCATTGCAGTACTTCCGATTATGGATGTGAAGACACATTGGAACTCAACACTGGAGTTGCTGAAGTACGCCTACCGATGACGGGAATTCACACCCGAGTGGCTCCATGATCCAAAATACAATCATTACTGGCTACTGTTTGCAACTCAAGATGAATGGACCATTATGATGTATATCATGGAAGTATTGAAGCGATTTCGATATTGGACCCTGTGGATGTTGAAGAGGTGTACAGTGACATTACATCACATTATCACTGTATACAATAGGATCATTGATCACATGGTTGGCGTGATGCGAGCTTTGGCCAAGAAGAAGACTCCATGGAAGGAAGACTAGTCCTCCGCTGTGAAGTTAGCTCGACAGAAGCTGTCCAAATACTATGCTGAAGTGACTGCAACCACAACCATGCTGCTCATTTCTGCAGATATCCTCAGTTCTTCCCGCAAGTTGCAATGATTTCGAATGTAAGATATGGGAATGGATATTAATCCTGAGGACTAGACATCATATACTACCCAAGACCAAGAGGCTTTTCTGAAGTAGGTGGAGAATGAATACTATGCGAAACATCGATGTGTGCGGGTCAATAAACGTGAAAGCTAACCAAGCAGCATTCTTGTCCCCTCTGGAACGGCTTCTGGATCCGGTCAATCATCCTTTGATTCATATGAGTTGTCCAGCCATAATGAAGATTACTTAATACCTAACAATGTGTTCGAGACGACACTCGGATGAAACGATTGCGCAGCACGCATGTTGACTGCCGCCAGATTCTACTTGAACTGGTCACCTGCAGCACCAAAGAACTGGTGGCAAATTAATCCCAATTGCAATGATGACCACTCCGACCGAATGGAGATTAGCGGTATGTTTCGGATACCAGACATAACCGACTAGTGGCGCTACCAGGATGAAATGCACCCAAATTTTGCCGATCTCTCCAATGTGCCACGTTTCATATTCTCTATCATACTACATTGTGTTGGAGTGGAGGCCAGTTTTTCTCTTCGGTGAGATGGAATTGGCTGGAGGCAGTCCAAACCCACAGGCGAGACCCCTCACGAAAATGTTGTTGCATAGCTGTTTACTCAAGCCAATAACAGGATTTTGGTTGGCGATAACCCATGATCGGATAGAACAAATACTGAAAACAACTCGGAAATTGAGGAAGTGGCGGATTACTGGAAATTGCACCGAATGGCCAAGGTCGAAGACTTTTTGGAAACGTGGCAGGGCAGCCAGAATCTACGTGCTACACAGAAGGAATCTCGCACTCAAAACAAGCTGATAACAGCTGTTGAATACATTTCGGACATGGAAGAGATCGTTAAAGCCTCCTGGTCACTCTTTCAACATGATGGTGCGGCTGCATTTAAATTGTCAAAATGATCACCTTTGCCACCAGCTTTGTCTGCAAAGGACCTCCCTGGAGGACGAACTCAAATCTTAAATATCGGCCGAATTCAGAGAGTCAACCTTCATCCAACAAAAAGCGATGAGCACAGCGCACATGAAAGCATTTCGGGCACTGAAAATTGACTTAACTGGAATGGCGAATTGGATAATCCAAATGACAGCGAAGACGATTGTGCAGTGGATAATGAATCCAATATAGATCACAACAGGGTCATCAAGGATCCGGAATGGCCAGAGCAGCACGATGTGAGTGCCGCGCCAATTGTTCCCGGATTGTTTCGGCCAACACAGAAGTCACAGAGGCAGGCTGCAAAGACATTGGTGATAGTCTATGCAGTAGAAACAATGAGAAGTCATGGAGTGAAGAAACAGTGAGACAGAATATATCAATGGTTCACCTGCTACTTTATGTAGCATGACCAAGAGTTTCAGTTAGAGATATATTATGGGCGAATGGTAAGAAGTAGCTTGTGAATATCGGTTCACAAATAGATGTATAGCAGGTGCAATGAATCTTTTGCAATGATACAACATTTTTAGTTGTGTGAGAGTGAACAGTGCAAGATCATTACGCCGCTCAGCGTTGCAACAGGGCTGCTTCTCAATTGGGCACAAAGACAACCAATAAAGTCAAATCATGATGAAAACAATTATTGACGGCAGCAGATGTTGAAAGCACAATTCATTAAAATGGGCGTCAGCGGAGCATCAACAATTTGTGGTCTATCAAGTCCGGTAATTCACCAGTGACTTGGATGTTGTTATTCACAACAGACTTATTGGCAGCATTTAATGGCGAAAGAGATAGCAACACGGTCACCTCCCCATTGTTCGAATGACTGTCACCAGAGCTTCAAAGATTTTTGGCTTTGCATCTTGGGTAATTTATGTTCCTGTTGGTTGCAGACATCCATTTATGAGATATTGGCAGCCTTTACTGGCAAAAACACAAGCAACGTGCTCCCAGCAGCAGCCTGAAAATGAGCATCAATGGAGCGTCAAGAGTTTCAGGTGTTGCATATTTCATAAACAAGGCATTGCTCGGATTTCCGAGCGCATAACTATATTAATGACCTCCTTGATATGCAAAAATATCATATAGCAAAGGTTAAACACCGATACCAAATTAATTGATATTGCAAACTGCACAACATGCAAAATTGCATTATTCGTTGCTGAAAACACTATTTTGATCAGACGCTATTAAAACACTGCAATTGCAAAAGCCTTATATGAATCTATAGATGGACCCACTGGGCAACCCGATAACAACCCGCCCAATTCAGCCGGGTTGGGAGTTATCCATCGAACCGTATCCATGTGGATGGTTAGGATTTACTGAGGAACCAGACCGCCAGTTTGGCAACGGTTCGGTTTTGCCCCAGACCCGGATCTGAAGTGATGGTCTGGAACCGTTGCTAACACTACACTTCGTGAAATACCACTGGCAAAGACAGTCGATTGGGGAAACATACCAATCAATATCATCCGCCGCATGGGTATGGTTACCCGCCTTCACAGCTACCTTGTTGAGGCACTCTGCAACTTTATTAGCACTCTCCATTGAACATGACACAAAGTTCGTAACCAACCACCAGCGGAAGCCAAGGATATCCACGTTATGGCCCACAGTGGCAAGAATATACCTCCACAAAGGTGTTTATAGTGGGTCTGAAATGTTCCCACCCTCACAGATTGCAGAGCAAGGGCCATCACCACCAGGTCCACAGAGAGTACCTCCAGGACAGCCACAAAACCATCCAGTCAATCAGCCAACATCTTCCAGATCAAATCCTCCACCCGAACCTCCTTCCGGCACACCTAGGAGACCCCCGATTGGCCACTCAATAAAACAATTCCAGCCACCATCGGAACTGCAGAAAACTAATATTTCAAGGATTGCAGACTTTCCTCCATTGCTGGAGATGGCCTACCATGATTATGATGGAGATGATGGGAGTGACAATTCTTCGGACTTGGGGGGTGCAGAAGGTAAACTGCCAATCAGCCTGAAGCAAACCGAATTCCCCTGAAAGCCATTTACCAAAAGGATGGAGCAGGCCAACTATAGTGGATTTAACAAGTGGAGGAAAGTATAAGTGGCTGGGTTCTTGGAGAAGAAACATCAGTCCATAATCCAGGTGCAGAACCATTCCACACAAGTTCGAGATGGACCCATGCACTGGGAGATGGTGGTTGCAGATTTTTTGGAGACAATCAAAAACTTGGTGCTATAATTTCAATAATGCTGAATGGATATGCCAGTAGTGAATTGAGATGTTGTTGAAGAAATGTGGAAGCCAAATTCGGGAGGCAAGGAAAAAAAACAGACAAGGAGACAAGCGAATGGCGATGGATTTGGCAGAGCACTGAAGCAAAAAGGCAAATAGTAATCTCCCATAGTGGCCAAATACAATGTTCAAGGTTGTGATTCGGTGGGTGTCGAATGGCAAGGATATGGTTCTAGCTCCCAAAGAACTCTAAGCGTCATAAACAGATGTGGGGCACTGAGAGCAGCTGATTAATTTCATTGACAAAAATGGAGGCCTGAAAGAGCCATACATTATGACATCGAGGTTCAAGTGCTCCTTGGAGCAGGACAAATTGGATAAAATGTATATGCGATTATACACAAACAGGCAAATGGTCATGGACCGCATATATGGCCAGATTTCGCAAAACTGTTACCTTTCCAAGGCTTTCAAGTTGAAACTTGGACACAGTCTAAAAATATTTTTGCTCAAAATTAGGAAAGTGACTGAGAAGGAGATTGGCGAGCATGTAATTAGACCGACAACGGTAATTGCCGCCAGCTGTGTTAAAGCTAGATGTGCACGACTGATACCCATTATACATACACTTTGGAAGGTTCTGAAGGGGGTGGAAGAGAGGAGGGAGAGGAGGATAGTGGGCAAGAAAATGATACTTGTATTAATGTAAGTTCTGATTCAAAGAATCTAATTGATTGTATTGCATCCATATATATTCGTTCCAATGGTTGCTTGTCTGTGAAATACCTATCATTGCAATGAATTTCAGGAGCACCTGAATATGAGCCCATCTGTCCAGCGTACATCTGAGCAACTGGCAGAAATCATTGAGGATGAAAAGAACACAGACATAGGTGCAAGTGAGGTTCAGGAGCAAGTGGAGGATGATGAGGAGGTCCTTGATCTAGTAAATAGCAGCTCAGTATTGAATACGATTCTCAGTACAATCAACAACCAATTTGAACACAAGTGTCTTGATGAGGCAGTCAGGATACTGAATGCCCATCCTATTGGTTACTCGACAAATGACTGAGTTCCAGGCTCGAAGTATTCGATTCCAGGCCTGCCCGGAACTAATTTCCTGGCATACCAACTGTGGGCCATCTGGTTCATTCTCAGGAGGTAGGTTTGGGATGCTGGAATGCCAGGAGCATGGATGGCAGATGAAATGGGCCATGGAAAGACTTTCACCTCGGTTGCAGTCACAATGCTTTGCAAATTGGTGACTGAGAATGTTGTAATGGGGTTGCCATTGTGGATTGTATGGAGGAAAACCCCTGAAGAGTGGGTGATTGTAGTACAAAACGACTTTCCCAGCATTGTCGGTGAAGAATGGAAGTGGTATCCTCTCCAGGGATTGAATTCTGTGCCCCACCGCCTGTTGGAGATTCAGACATTACCTCCTCATGGGCATTCAGCATGTATATCAGCCCTTGAACCTATCCTGGTGGTTAGAATGCCTGGAGTGGCACAGACCTTTAAGACTGTCATTGGCGAGATGACACATGGAACCGATTTCAAACTGGTCAACAGAATGCATGCCGAAAATGCCAATCTCACCTCCCAGGATTTGAACCCCATTATTGATGAGCCAGACAACTGATGGAATATTCGCCTTGGGTCATATGATATCTTAAGATCCGGAGCGAAACCATCATGCAACGGCCAACTCGCCAACTGTTAATGCAGTTTTGTGATTTTTGATAAGTTCCATTGGTACCAGACTAAGAACAATGTGGGCTGGCAAATTGCAATGAATACAAAAATTGGATTCAAATTTCAAGTCACTGCTACGCTGGGACTCAATTCACTCTATAACTGGTGTTATCAGACAATGTGGCTGTTTTCAGGTGCGCTTGATGATCCAGAAGATAATACTGTGGGAGAAGAGCATGTTGCTGAGGAATTGTATTCCGCTGTGAAGAGTTTGATGCATGCTATTTGGACCGAGAAGAAAGAAACCCAACAAAATGCTGCACACCGGATGATACAGATGGCAAATCCTGGGACGAGAAGGAGCTGGTCGGAATTGGAACTAGCCAATGGTAAACCACTCGTTCAGATAGCGAAGGAGAATGCCCACCACATTGATCTCCAGTGGACTGAGAATCCTCAACCAAAACTGCAGACTCTTGTGGAGAGATACACTTGCCTGGGTGCTTCAGGAGCAGGGAGGGTTCATAGTTGGCAGCTAGCATGTGTCTTGTTAGTGCTGTACGACACCAACGATCACAACAACATTTCTGGACAATGGTATGATGAATGGCCACTCGATACTTGGGAGGATTCTCCAATTTTTGGTTGGCTGAGAGACACATTTCTACGAATGCTGGTTGCGAATCCTGTGGAGTATCCCGAACCGGATCATGACAACAAATGAAGACAGGCTCTCCTTCCGGAACATGACAGAAATTAAAATGCACTCCCTGGTGCACATCCTCCACAGAAGGGGGTCCTATTTTGTCCTCTTCCTGGCCAAGTTCGTCATTTGAAGTGGAGGCTAACAAAGTTTTTTGTGGAACATGTGGATATATTCCACATGTATGCAGCAATGGGCAATGATGAACGCACAGAAATGCCGCTCAAATTCCGGAATTCACGAAATCCCTCAGAACTTGTAACCACCCCCAAAGTGGGCAGGACCGGCCTAATTCTTACAGCACCAATCCATGCTGTAATAACTCCGAAGTTCTGGGTATGGAATGAGCAGTAGCAGGCATTTGCACGAGTTGTCAGGCTAGGCCGAAACAAAGTACTACACTCATGGTTACTAAATATGGGTCCTGGTGGCTATGATAATCACGCAAGTGATCTCCATCAACACTCTTGAGTTGGGCAACTGAGAGTCCTGCTTGGCTCGATGAGTCGACCGAACATCATGACGACGATGATTTACCACATTCTGGAGTCTCGTCAGGTCCCTACACAACGGCTGACAGAGATTGGAGATACATTGCAGTCTGATGAATCATCATCTTAGATTGTTAGGACGATTCATCAAGGTATGCCTCTTTAGACAGTCACCCAACATAATCATAACTGATACAAATAATCAAAAAGGTGGTTTGTAAGGCACACTCTACTGCATAGGTTGATCCTTTCTCTCTCTCATTTTTGAAGTGAATCAAAGATGTAATGGTGGAATTGTTTGATGGGGATTTCATTGACATTCTTAATTATTAATAATGACAAATATGAGATGAAGTAAATCGATAAGCCACATTATATGTTCCCGGGTGGCCTATCTCACGATAAATGCCAAAGGTGGAATATTGAGTGTGATGCAGTAAATGCATTCGACTCATGTGTCAGTTGCGAATGTGTTGTGCACCGGAAGCCTGAGGCCACATATGCAATGCAACGTCAAAGGAATGAAACAAAATCATAATTCAACCACTTTCTAGTACACTGGGGAATCCTCGGGATCTGTCATGAGTCTGGTGACCACAGATCAAGCCCTGCATATTTGCCAATCCCATTTGGCAATTATGTCAGGCAAGGTGATATTGAGTCACTGTGTTAGATTACGACACACTGGCTTGTTGCTTTGTAGAAATGCCACGCCAGTTGCTGGCATATGATTCAAATTCCAGGACGCTGGAGAATCCTCTGCATATGTCTTGAGTCACCTTATGACAGCTCCAGCACAACACATTTGCCAATGCCATATGGCACAGAGACACTCCAGGCAATATTGAGTACTTCAGGTTAGAATATGAGACTCAGCTCGCTTATTCATGATAAACCCCTCTAGCTTTTGTTTGCGTTTAATCGAAGATCAGGTGAACCGGAAAGGCTTGAGTCCATATCCATATAACCAATTGATCGCTGCATATTTGCCAATCACAGTGGCAATCAAGTCAGTCGAGACAATATTGAGTTCTTCTGTCAGAATATAAGGCATTGGCTCACTCATTTGTAGCAAAGTTGCAGCCTTTGTAGGTATATCGTTGAAGTTCGGCCACACTCAAGATGTGCATAACCGACTGTCGGATACTGAGACATGGCCCAGCTATTCATGGCTAGGCTGCCTCTTTCCCTGGCCGGTATTTCCTGGCCTCTGATTGCACTTCTGGCGCAACTACAATCTACCATCAAGTCCAAAATGATATTCTTCTATTTGTACAAAGCCAACTTTGCCAAGCTGCGACTAGTGATGGATGTATCGTTCCGGCCCAGGCAACCCTCGAGAGTGACAAATATGCCACCAAAGCGCATGTATCCCAGTCTGTTGTGCACTTTTTATTTCAGTTCCCTTCATTCTCATCATGTCTTCTTTGACTTTGAATCAGAGAAAGCAGTGCACACAGATCATCATCTATTAAGACATGTTACATGGAGGTGCAGACAGCTGATCCCATTTGGTCTCTGCTGATATATCAATCTTTGCTTGATTGGGTTATGAAGGCCGCCACTAAAACACCTTGAATTGTCTGCTCTGTGTCAACCTGTCCATTGGAAGAAGGTCACCCTGTACAACTATACCATAAACGCATAGACCAAGCCAATTAATAATCCAATTTAAGTTGATATTGACTAAGTAGTATGCTTGGACCTATGCTTCGAAATCCTAAAATAGCTTCTGCATCTTCAGATTCTGTCAAAGAGCTTGAGCATCAAAGCAAGAATCTCAAAAGCCAGATTCCTTTTAGCAACTCTGCAAGATGGCCGGCAACTCCCACTCACCAATTTACCATACTTACTCAATGAGGTTTAAGTTCTCAATGCTTTGAATCCCGACTTAACTATATTCTGACTAACTTGTTTGTTTCGGCCGCTAAAACTCGTATCTAAAAATAGTTTATGTCAACTGATTTCCATCAAGAGTCAAGTTTGAAGACAGAGAATCTTGACAGCTCACTTTAAGAAATGACAGCTTCGAAGAGTGCAATTAACATTTCAGAGTAAGGCAAATTTGCAATCCCCAGCCATTGAATTAAAGCATATCCATTCAAACTTTGTTGCACCTCAATTTCCGGAACTGTATGTGTGCAATCATCATTCATCTGCCCACTGTGAGATGGAGTCTCACTACCCGTTCTTATCATTGGAGCATAGTGCTTTCAACCCAAACATTAGTTAAAGTCAACATTGTAGCGGTGAGACCCACAATGAATATGTGACTTAATGGTGTGTAACGTAATAGATATTTTGCGCAAAATCAGAATGTAAGTGAGTATTCATGATCCATTTGTGAGCAATCATGGCATCGCCAAGTGCTTGAATCAATACAACTACCCCTGAATCATCCATCGTACCTTACCATTTTTTCTCTGCACCTGTATCTCTCCTTGGTATACCATACTCTCTCTCTCCTCCATTATCTACAACATTATTGTGAAGGATATTCTGCAGACACGGCCCAGATAAACCCATGAAAGGGAAGTTATGCTTACGACATTGCCTTATCAACCACTAACTTAGCTGCAGCATCTTAATACAATGGAATATCGTGTGATTTGATGTGTCCTTCTGGCAGATATACCACCTACGAAGATCCATATCTCTCCTCGATTGATAACAAACTCAGTATAAACCCCTGCAACTCAGCCATCACTCTCAAGGTCCCAAATCTATTCAATTCTGCAGATTCTAAATGCTGCACCAATTATATGCAATGCGGTCACCTCGAATGGTCGAACAATCACGCATAATGACTACGTTTAGAGAGTCATTTGCAGGAGTACATGTTTTCATTCAGGTTCTCAGTGCCCACTTTGCCCAGCACTGAGGGTGAGTTAATGTTGCAAGTTGTCTTCCGGTGCATCTGGTTCTATTCTATGTGCATTGGCTGTAGCCAACCTCCATCTCTTGCATCCATACAGAGTGTTGTTGATAGGAGTTGCCAACATTTGGCCATAGAAATCCATCTTTTCCACCCCACCTGATAAGTAATCCCATCCATTCCGGTGCACCTGACAACATCCTATATTGCAACACTGGTTTGCGGTCCTCGATATGAATATAAAGCACTGAAGTCATGTCTGCTGAACATTTCAAGTTGTGCCTCGAATTGTATCCTCCTCAACTATGTGTAACTTCTTGTTCCATTTTTCCAGATATTCGATTGTACTTAATCCTATATTTACTACTTATTCATTCTCTCCCATATTCCCCAACTTTCTATCTTCATTACTACAAATAGAACCTACGACCAGCCATGGGAGAAATCACTATTCACAGAAGAATTGAAAAGCACACCGTGAGAAAGCTGTGGAATTCAAGAAAGGATCCAATCTTTGTTATCCATCAAATGTTTGCCTTGCATGGTGCATCAAGCATTGTGTTAAGGATGACTAATGTTCCCAACTTCATTATTGACGCAGGATGACATTACTGATCAAGGGATTAGTGATGATCAAAGCGATGGCCCTGGAGAGTCCAGCTTATTGTCTGATATTGTAGAAGACAATTTGGATCACCAAGAGGAGATCCTGCTTCTGGGCCAGGCACGCCACGACTTGTTGTTCCGAACTACAATGGTTCAACTGCCAAAGAAATTTAGCCATGCTGATACTGTTATTCCACACCCTCCGCTTCCAAATTCCCGTGATCCAGCTGGGGCAATGCCACTACCCCTGTTGAAACGCCAAAAGTCAACCCTCCTCAACAAATTATCGGAATTTGACTGTACACTATCCACCCATGCGCTGCTGCTACGTATGACTAGTGGGGACCAGAATATTCCACAACCCAATGCCAATGCAGATCAGAACGTTCCCCAACACCAAAAAGTTACGTTTCAGGCAGTGAAAACTTTCATGGAGGCAATTGTAGTCACAAAGACTCCTTGGCCAATGTTATCCAATGACAAGTACTAGATGGTTGAAGAAGCTTGGAAACGTGCCATTGAAGCTCAGGATCATCAGCAGGCATTAGCACGTGCTCCTGTAGGTACACCATCGGTGTGTCAATTACCCGGCTGTCCATCTCTCAAAATTGATCCGCAAATACGAGAAACTGTACTTCTTGGATTCTGTTTCATGCTTCTCTATCAGATTTCGGATGTTGACTACTCCCCAAATTATACATAGTGCAAACTGAAGATATGTGCTATTCAAGGACGGTTGGCACATGGGGCACGTCGAACAGTTGCCTTTAGTTACCAGTCTGATTTGTGCTCTCAGACTGAGCTTCAGATCCAGGTTAAGGAGCTCCTGTTTGAGTACGCATATTTCTCCAAGTATGTTAATGATAAGAGATCATGGTTCACCCAAATGGAAGTATGTGGTCTAATTCACCACCAATTGTTCTTCCCCACGAATAGCTTGGGGCACCAGCCTACGACATCCCAGTATTTCCAACCTCTCACTGAGCAAATTTTAGCGCTAGCAGGTGCAGCTATTCATTGTGCACTCTCTGAATAAGCCTATGGATGCAGGCTATACTTATGTTTTCTCAAGATGAATATCGAGGTACATTATGCCCATCCCCTGTGATAAATCTTACTCCGGAAGCCACTGCACTCATCAATTACACATTAGTTGGCTGCTTGACACCCCCCTGCAGTGCAAATCTGCGATGATCGGCACTTCTCAATTCCTGTCGGCGCTCCTTAGCCTAGATTGACCCTGTTCTATTCAATTCCACCCTTGATTGTCATTTTCCGCACTCCTCATTTCCCGTCGGCGCTCCTTAGCCAATACTGACGCTATTCTGTTTCATTGAATTCCCCCCTTTCCATGCTCCTCAATTCCCACCAGTGCATCTTCGTCTGGATTGTGCATTCAATATTGAATTCTGCACTCCGTACCCCACAGACTCCCTCCCCTGTCGGCGCTCCTCCGCTAGTCTGGACACTCCTCAATCCCCATCGGTGCTCCTCAGCCAAGATTAGGTGCTCCTCGATCCCTGTCGGAGCTCTGCAGCATAGACTTGATGCTCTTTTTCATTCTGCGCTCCTTCAACACCTTCTGTGTACTCCTCTTTTCCACACAGCACTCACTGTCTGGCTCTGCTCTTTTCCTTGGTAGTTGCTCCCCTTTTTCATCTGAACAATCATTGCCTTTCAAAGGCCCATTCAGATTTGCAGCTAGCTTACATCTCATTACACTCTTGTTAGATATCACAAATTGAGCCAAACAACATTGGAACTCAATTTCATCCACTTGCCAGGTACAAATCATCGGTAAATACAAGGAGCCCCTCCAGCTTCATTGTGCCAGGTATGAATTGTGCGCTCCTGCTTTCATTGGACCTAACGAGATGGGAGACAGAGTAGATGACATTGACACAATGTTTGATTGATGTCATCGAATCGCTGAGTCGGGAAAGTGTTTCGGTGTACCTGCGTTTTTGTTTCAATCACGTGCCTTTTTCTTTGGTTCCTTAATGTAGCGAGGCAAAAAGTACAATGTTGAAGAAGATGATAGCTAGTATGATTCAGAAGTGATAATAAACATTAACCCATGTTTCATATCCACCGTTGAGGGAAATTAATTGCTTCGGTACATGCAGATAGTCTCTGATCACACTTATCATCCTCTGAATCTAGACCCATAAGAACTCAGTCATATTCCGGAGTTTCCTTGTGATTCCCTTCTTGGTTTGGCGACTCTCCCAGGTGCACCCGAAGTTCTCTCTGGCGCTCCGACTTGTTCCCAAAGAGATCACAATCCCTCCCATGGTACTTCTGTACTCGTCATCAGAGATCCCAGTTACTCCCAAGGCCGGGCAGAATGCCCTCATAGGGTTTAATACTCTTCCGAAATTGACGCATCTAAGTTTACACTCTACATCCTCTGAGATCCTCCTGGAGGCTCCCAGTTACTAAAATACATTTTGCCGATGTTTGATTACACAGAATCAGCTACCTAACAACTAATGATACTGAAGTAGCATACTCGAATACACTGAATCGTGTGCAACCACTCTTGCTATTCTACCAAGAGTACTCAGTTAACTCACAAAAGTCAATAGGTCAGGTACATTGATTACCATTAGCTCAGTTATGTATTATACATTAATTATCTGCACTATACATGATAACTCTGAGCTGAATTCTATTATCTGCCATTGTGGCTGTTACAGAAGATATTTGGAGATTATATAGCATATGGTAAATGGCATGTGGTAATATAACTTGCTCCTGACATTGAAATTATATGACCATTGATACACCCTGAGGCACTGCAATTTACTTCTAAGAATTGTGATATCCTATTCAACTTGCTCTACAGCGCTTTGGCATACTTGGTAATTGCTTTCATCTGGTGTTAGATGCATTTCCAGAATTTCAACTATACTGCTGTAATCTTGTTGTGTTGTCACAAGTTCTGATGAACATATCTCAATGGTAAAGCAACATTCTTTTTCGTCTAGAATAGACCAATCTTGGAACGATAATCAGACAATTCACTCATACTTCTGAACGTTCCAACTGTGTGAATTTCATGTGAATATACAGGAATGTGTGATTATCACAGCATACAATAGAACTTGCTTCAAAGTTTATTAGTACAGTAACATGGTGGACTTCAGCATGACAAAACTTAGAGATCATATCATCAGATTTACCCATGTACCATTTGATTGACTTCAAAACTGAAGTTATTGTAGCATGTCTGTAAATCAACAATCTTTCTGTTATGAAACTAAAAGTATGTGATGCTTTCCTCAATACAAATCATCTTCCTAGATTTTTACTCTGCAGACATTATTATGAGAAATGGTACTGCCACATTTGGAACTGCAGAAAGATTAAGGTGAAAAAATATAAGTACTCTGTTCAAATGTAAACCCAGAACTCATAAATAATCAGTATTCTGTTTTACAATATTACACCTTATTGGCAGTTTAGGAGAAGCAAATATGATGACAATATTGGATGCATAGAATACCTTTATTTTCAATCTGGTACTGTTATTGAGAGAACCAAGCCATACCTTGGCAAAAGAAAATTTACCTGCTGTATTACCATTTTATCAGGAGAACTTCTTGTAGTGTAATATTATCAATGTTTCTGTTAACCATCTTAATTACAACAATAGTTGTCTACCTACCAAAACTATGTATAACAATCTGTGTATGTAGTATTGCAATGAATATAGAAGTTGAATTTATAATATAATATGGAAATTTGCCACTTCCAAATTATAATAATCTACTTCAATAAACTGAACACAATCTGTCACAATTTTATCCCAATTTCACTTAAATTTCCATAATCGGAATCTGGCCGACAATGAAATTGGTCAATAAGCTGTAAAGTATCCCATAGTGTATAATTGTCTACGAAATGTTTACCACAGAATATGTAAAACACAATCAAACTTCTCAGTATGATTCAAAGTATCTGATAGTAACGACTTCACCAATTGCGATGCAGCCAATCTGATGATGAATTGAATTAATTTGTTAAGGAATGAATGAAGTCGAAATGGACTATACATGGTCGATTTTTATTGCAGTAATGCCCAGTTGGTTTAACAGCAGTTCATATGGGATACAATGTCAATTCCATATAATTGAATATACTACTTATTAGTACATGTATTTTCCAATTGCCAACCATAGTAATCGATCTACCAGATTTGGCATATCCACCGTTATTATTATCAACTCCAATAGGTTCTTCTTGGTATAAGACAGTTTTAATATATAGAATTGTGAGCTATTGGCAAATATAAAATTATAAATATAGTTTTGCTATTACCTTAAAATCCCAAAAACAGATTAGTATCTTCATTTAATTTCATAAATTTATAGTAATTATCTATTGGAATATTTGTTATTTCCAAAGTGCTTCGATTGGCTAAACACTTCACTGCATGAAATCTGGATATTCCAAAGCAGTATAGCAACAACAGTTTCAGGTATTGATTTCAATGCAGGTGTATTTCTATTATTAACTATGAAATAGTGTTTTCATTAATACTAATAATAGCTTGTGGTCCATTGCAGCATGGGCTTCAAAAAGCACTCAAGAGTACTTAGAATACAACATCTTGGGTAATAAGCATAAAATTCAATATTACCAAATTGCTAATATTGAACAACTGTAATACAAAAGCTGTACAAAAGTCCAGTCCAATTGCAGAAGCTATATTGGTAAACAGCAGACCATTAACAACCACCAGTAGCCAGATTACTGTAACTTGTAATTTCTCTATTCTTTCTTTATTTTGCTCTTGTGGGATTGTTATTACTGCTAAACATTATACTTCCAAAATACTATCTCTGTGTGAAAATCTTACAGTATTGAAATATCTATTATATTACCGGATATACTCCTGAATTTATATTCTTTCATATATCCCTCACCATACCAGTACGCTGCTGCCACTGTCCCTTGACTATTATATCAACATTGTAATTCAATTTTGGGAACAATTGATGAGTCTTAATAGCATCTAGATGAATGCAAATATTGGTTTAATTTAGCCATCTGACTACAATAATACACTGTATCCTGTGCATTGGAGACTAATACTCTTATAAGCTGATAAATTGATTCTTTGTATATATACTCAGTATATAATGTATTTTGCAATGGTATTGCCTATCACAGCAAAGTCCTATTTAGTCAATTATTACATCCAGTATAGTTTCATCGGTGTTTCAAGTACCATTCAAACTTCACATTTACAGATATAGTTACTGTATGGAATAATATATCCAGACTTTCTCAAATTATACACTTCATAATAGCATAAAGTACAATCTATAGAATTGACCTATGTTTACAAACTCGTTGCACCACTAAATATAAATAATTTCATCCTAGTAAATCCATTCCTATGATGGTACTCTGCAGTTGAACTCACCAAAGAAATCCTGAGGCAATATACAGCAGCTGGGTTGGAGAATTGAAAGAGACTTCATAAATTTTGCAGGAGAATCCCCATAAGTTCTAAGTCGAGTAAAGCACAAAGTTATGAAATAGAAATACACTTATCGGAGATGGAAATATTGACTTTCTTTTGATATAATACTACCATATACACAATCTTACCTGTCACTTTGATTTTATTGAAATAGATCTGCTACAACTAGTGGAGAAATCAGTACATCTGAGTGTTAAACCGATAGAGTATATACAATATATACCAATGATATCATTCCTTGGTTACAGCTAAGTATTTGTATACTCACGACAACAATAGTTTAAATCAACTATTGGTTGCACTATAAATAGATGTGAACACCTGCAGTACGATGAAAGCTTCACATTGATATTGGTGAACCGCTCAGGCTATTGATATCTATCGACAATTCAGTGAAATTGAGAGATATACATCTGGGCCAGTGAAACTATGTACGGTTGGCTACCAGAGATGGACCTAGACCTGTCATTACTACCTGAGGTCCTTGCTGTTATAGTACTTGTACTGAATATACCATTGCTGCAAGCAAATTGTATACTGCACTAGTGCTTATGAGGGTGCTTGAAACCATGCTTGATAGTCTAATTGATAGCCTGCTTCAGACCCTACTTGGCAGCTTGCTTCAATACCAATCTGAGCGATCCATGCTTCAGAGCAGTACTTGGGAATGCCATACATAGAGTTGGGTAGCGTTTTCAACATCAAGATTTTGGCCAATGGAATGCTCTGAGTGTGTGTAGGCTTTCATGGTGATGTTGATGTAGCCAATCTACTCAGCTAAGTACTTTCAGTACAATCACTATCACCATCACCATTACAATCACCAACACTAGCATTATTTAATGGTGATACATGACCTGAGGCTGGGTAATCACTTGTGTATATAGGGCGTCCATAGGTCACATAGATCTGTGTTGAATATAGTGTAAGGGTATGTACTCATACACTTGATGACAGACTTGTGATATGGTAATATGATTCCACACGAGGGCGAGTGAGCCTATATGGAGAGTATACTGGCACGATATTCGATACAAATCTATTTGACATACCAATGACCTAAATACATTAGCAATTATCCGGCCTGGGGTCATGTATTGCCGTTACACATTATTACCGTCTCCCTTACTATCAACAGTATAAACATCTGCCCTAGGCTGACCGCACACACCAACTTCAACAAGGAACAAGAAACTGGCTGCAAATAGTATTAGCAACTGTTCCAGTTTTGGACCCAGCAAGTTTTATCAGTCTGCGTGGCAACAGCCTTACCTCATGAACAATCGACGATCTGTTTGGCGAACCATGACATTAACATGACCAATATTGATCGGAGAGTTTAGTGTATGCTATATAAAATATGCAGCTCCACACGGCGCATCTTTTGGGAGTTTCCAATTGTTGATGTCTTTCAATATCAATAAGTAGTAGCCCAAAAACCTCGTTTTTGGGTCAAAAATGACAATAATTTCAAAGCAGCTGGCTGATTATTAGAGATATCAAAAATCGGAGACCACCAAAGGATGCGCCGTATGAAGCAGCATATTTCATCAAACAAACACTAAATTTTCTGTGGATTATTCATGGACTGAATTGGGGGAATAATTTGGCAGTAACCCAGACCGAACTGGCCTGTTCTGGGTTTTCTTGGAACTGCCATATATTAAATGTTCCGAAAATGGAACCGGTGTTAACACCCGCTTCAATTGCCGATGAGTTTTTGCAGTCAGAGATTACCTCTCCCCATGATGGAGTTGTATCCCTTTCTTGTGGAATCTATATCCCCAATCACAAATAACATCACCTTCAGGTTTTATAATATCTTGTCATAGTGGCCATGGTAGTGATAGTGTACAGACAAACATATCCACTGACATCATGACATCAGCGAAATGTAGTTTTATCACTGCAACTATTTGGGAGTTATCAAACTAGATGCTCACATTGCTCAAGTCCCAGTGTTAACTGGACAAATTCAGTGGCCATTTAGTGTACCTGGGAGTACTGGAAACAACCTCCATAATGATATTACAATTCAGGAGACAACCAGAGAAGCACAGTAGTGTGCCAGCGACAAGCCTGGGAGTACCTGGGGATGCTGCCCAGTAGTCTCGGTACAGCTCAAATCACTGTAAAGGAGTCTGGGGAAAATAACATCTTCTTTCGTTGCGCTGCTGGTGCACTCTAAAATCATAGTTACTATATATCTTAAAATAATTTTGGTTCTCATGTCCTGAGTTTGTATACTCGTCTATTTATCTATGTATCTATATAGCTACGCATCTGCACACAGTATATCATCTCTGGTTGTAGGCAGTGCCACAGAGCAATTCAAGATGTGCCTAAAGATGGAAATCTAGTAAACTTAGAGATACACTTGGAGGCCAAAATCAACCAAGTCTGGAGATACACATTGACACCCTGATCAAATGATGTTCGAGAGGCACTTGGAGGCCATGACTGAGTAAGGTTTCAGTTGCACTATGATACCGTGGTCAAATATATTTGAACCCGCGCCAGCAGCACTTGCTGAATTAAGGTTGCCAAATGACTCCGAGACAGTGATTGAGCAAAATGTATCCTAGTTGGGATAGCTGGTGTGGATAGGGAGGTAGTTGATTGGGTGGTGGTTAATTGGGAGGTTGTCAATCAGAAGGTGGTGCATTGGGCGGTGATTCATAGGGAGATAGTCATTTGGGGGGTGGATAATCCAGAGGAAGTCAATGTGGTGGTGGTGGTTGATTGGGTGGGGCCAGATTGGGAGGTGGTCCATTAGATGGTAGTTGGTTAGAAGGTGGTCAACCAGGAACTTGTCAATCGGGAGGTTGTGATTCTGGAGCCAGGGGTACCTGTGGCAGTGTATTGGGATGTGCTGGATTGGGAAGGAGATGTACTGGAAACTGCAAATCTATTGATTATGTAACTCGCCATCATTGTGATGTGACAAGAGTTGCCTTTCAGTTCAGCTCTTGGAAAGCAAGCGAGAGATGTTGCATATGAAGAGAGGCACACTACTAGCAGTGGCTACACTCAGTACATAACTGAGACAGGGTGAGAATGAAGCAAATCAAGCAGTGTACGACACACAGTTGATTTTGGGTTAATGCTTTTCATTGCATATGCTATGCCATGTATATACTCGACTTGGTGTCAACTCCTGATCATAGCATACAGAGATAGTGCTGGATGACTCACCATTATATTCACATGTGATAGACGAGGTATGTACCAGAAAGAGAGAGATGTGAATAAAGATGGAATCAATTTGGGACAATATAAGAGGGTGTGAGAAATCAGTACCTGATCATGTTAAAAATACCTCATTTTGGTGCTTCTACCTGTTGGATAGGGTGTTGCTCATGCTGGATTGGGGATGGTGAATTGTCTTGTACACGAAGTTCTCTTCAGTCCCAATTTCGCATGATGATATCCCCATTCTCCTGTCATTACTCTCTTTCTCATCTGTAACTTTTACATCCCAAGAAATATCATAGTTCAGTTATTCCTCTCTATCTCTCCATGCCATGATCATGAGTTAACACCACGTACAGCATAAACTCAAGATCAACTGTCACCCACTCCCAATGCGCCTCCTATCTCTTGGCACAGCATATTTTACACTACTCCCCACATTCCCACAATTATAAGTTAACCGAGAAATGGAGTCTCAGCATGTGTCATGCCTCCCACCCGATCCACTATCTCCAGAATGACCATCCCCAAGTATGCCTGCAAATTAGCTTGATCACTGCTTCCTATATGCATATCCAAACTGGCTCGAATATTGCATCCAGTATATCTCACATCTGACTCTGTCATGTCCTCTAAGAGTCTCTCTGAGCTCATTTGAATATGGCATCTAGCACATTCTTAAACTGATTCAATTATGGTCTGCTAGTATATCTCCAAACATATTGCATTTCAGCGTCCCAATGTATTATCAACTGCACTGGAGAATAAACTGGAAGTGCATCATGAAACATATTTAATCAGGGCCTCCGGGAAGTCGCCAAAGTTGCTTGGTCAAGGTATTTCAGTGCATACTCAATCTCAGTTCATAACAACATTAAGTTCCGTATCAAACTCCCATGATCATGGACTCGATGTGCATCTTCGAACTTGTTTGTTCACAGCGTCCATGTATCTCTTCTAGATTGCTCAATTACAGCCTGTGAGAACATCTCCATACTCACTTGATTATAGCCTCGAAGTTTGTACCATCATGACATCCAGGTGCATATCGAATTTCAATTGATCATGTGCTCCAGGTGCGTGTCTCAGCCCACCCAATCACAGCGTCCAAGTGCAACTCTCAGTTCACTTGATTCTGTGCCCCAAGTGCATCTCCAAACTGGTTCAAATGCGGCCTCTATATGCATCTCCTATCACGCTATACTATCGCCTGCAAGTGCATCTCTCAGGTCACTCTATCTCAGGTTATCAGTTTATCTGCACACTTCGTCGCTCATGGAATATAAATTCATTTTCAAACCCCCTTGCTCCTGGCATTGAAAACTACCCAATTACAACCTGAAAAATCTTCTCTATATTCACTCAATCAGAGTGTCCATTTACTTTTCCAATTGAACTCCAGTATCTTCAGTAGCCACATTGGAATTACGTAACTATCCAGATAAACTTTGAAAGTTGATACATGCCATATGATGATGTAACAAATCATGTTCTAATTCAGAAACACCAATGTCAAATAATGATGAGTAGGATAGACCATTTAGCTTATTGTAATGGGACCCTAAGGACTGCCACTTGAAGAATACTGCACTAAGCCTAATGACTTTTGCCAATCTTCCACAGATGTCTCAGCTGCTCACAATGTCTCCCACCGACCATCCTGGAGGTCACCGCTGCTCAAAACATTGATTATCGCATCAGTCAAATGCTGTAGCTTCTCAAATGCAACTCCATCACTGAAGGTGATTTCAGTTGCACTAGAGAATGCTCAGGTAGCATCTGAAAGTTCTTGGCTTCGTTTTTCGGAAGCCTGGGAAGGTCTGTAAATACATTCAAGTAGTGGCGAGGTTGACCAGAGTGTCAGGGAGGGTAGCATGTGGCTTCAAGATCATGTTACATTTTGCTAATGAATATTGGCCGATCAATGTCACCTGCCACCTGCCACATGCCACATGCCACACACCACTCACTGAATGCTGTCTGCTGTCTGCCGAACACTACCCACCATACACCTCCAGTATAACCTCTTCCGGTGCCTAGCATGTTCTGTGCAGTCAGGTGAGTATCTGAATAGTTGCTGCGATGTATACATAAGAGTGTCTTGCAAGCATACTTCAGAGCACACAGTCAGCCAGGCTGGAACTGTGTCATCGAGTGGAATGTGAAATGTAATTTGGAGCATGTTTGAGAGTACACTTGCAAGTATCTTGAGAGCTTACTATGGAGCACAAAGTCAAGCAGGCTGGCAGTATTCCATCAAGTGCAAGTGGAAGCCTTTAAAAGCATTCCTGGGATTGTAATTGAAAATGTACTCAGACCTGTACCTGGGAGCATACTTTGAGTTTACTGAGTAATGTAGACTATGATGTAACTGCACTCTGCATAGCAACAGATCACACAGAATTTCCACAAGGGTCTAAACCAGCATGTTACATTACCCCATACACCAACTCAATTTTCACACTTTCCCGTCAACAATGCAACTACACATAGAGTTGATTCAGAGATGCACTGAGTGAGAGATAGAATGTGATTTGTAAAGCCAATCATATATACCACCCAGGTCTTGAACCATCTATCTGTACTGCTGCTTCAACATTTGGTATACTTTATTGAACATGGTAAGATACACCTGGAGGACTGCAACCGTAGAGTGCTACACATGATACGTAGTTGCTGTTGACTCCAGGAGAGGAGAAATCAATTGTCAGGTATGGTGAGACTCTAGATGACTGGTAACATCTGATGCAAGAGAAGATGGTTAAGGGATTTGTGATGTTCCTTCTACTTACACATTACCTACCACAACATGGTAAGCACTGGATGACTCACTTTCTCAACTGCCATCCTGTAGATACTGCCTAGTTCAGACAACATCTAGATTGACAATGTGCTAATCCAACTGATCCTACAATTTTCCTGGACTTTTCTCCCAAGGAGTAATATTTTCGTTTATATAATAATTGTAATCTAGTACTGGTCACTATAGCTTGGGAAACTTGTCACACAGATTAATCCACAACCAGAATATATTTACCATATGGATCAATTGTTCATTGTATTTGGACAGGCTTTCAGAGTGAAAATATTATGATATAGAGGTAGCAACAGTCCCCACTATACCCAGGATTGAAATTATGAAATGGTTACAGTTATGGAGAGTATTACTGCAGATAGCAGAGTTTTGTCAGCCATGCAAATCTGCAAGTGTGGGAAGAGTCTACTGGGATGTCATGCTGGTGTGCAAGACAATGCTCAAGCAATATTTCCATGATCAACTAAAGACTGGACTTACAATGAACTGGGACTGGAATGGGTGAAACAGAACTTTGATAATTATACTATTAAGATGTTTGTACCATGAGATTGACCTTCTGCTCATGCAAACTATTACAGTGCAAAGGGCAAGGTGTGTATTCTAATTCTTAATGGGCATGGCTCTTATCCACAATGGCAATTTTTCGATTTTTACTTGAAAAGATCTGGCTACCCTATTTGCTTTCCTGCACACTCCATACATATCTTTCAATATCTAGATGTTGAGCTATTTGGACCTCCATTCTGCTGCTACCGCAATGAGCTGGATATATCTGTTAGAAATGTAGGGAATGCTATTAAGACCATACAGTTTTCTAAGTAAGCCCATCTGCTCTATCACTCTATATACCACTATAACTTTTTTCTACAGACTTGTCACATGTACTAGAGCCGCAGCATATACCACAACCAAAACCTTCAGTGCAATTGAGGAAACTGGGATCTGGTGTCGTATCCTACACAAGGTATTTATTCCATAGTCACACAATCTCACCGAATCTTAATCGCTGGTAGCCAGTTTCAATCTACTCATCCGTGCAATACCAACAGAGTCCAGAGCTGTGAGCCAATCAGCCCGCAGTGCATTTACCTTGTTGCTTGGAAATTACCATTCTCTCCAATGCAGAAGGCTTGTATAGTACAGTATGAGATGTCAGTTTCGGTGAATTTGCCGATATGCAATTACAAGACCAAATGCTGAGAACACTTCACTCAAGCGCAAATGACACCACTGCAGTAGCAAACAAGGACCACTGCCACCTTGGTACAGCTTGTATTAAAACAGCTGAGAATGTGGTTCAGCTCAGTAAAGAAAGAGATTGGCTAGACAGAGTAAAAGTAGCCAACAGCAGTATGCATCTAGACAAGACTGTCCCAAAGGTAGTATTCTCCATACAGGGATCAAAGTGCTCTAAACATGTGTAAAAGAAGATCACAGATGCAATGGTGGTACCTGTCATTGTACATAGTGATTGAGAGGATGAGAATAAAGATGAGATTGGTGGACAGAAATGGAATGAAAAGGAGAATATTGAGGAGGGGGACTCTATTGTATAGATTGGTGATATGCAGATTCAAGAGAATGCTACGGAGCGTGGAAAAGAGAGAGAAGGAGTTAGTAGTCAACCCCCAGTAGTGACTAGGTCAGGAAGAGTTGTTAAAACAGGTCATTTGGGTCAATGAATCCCACCAATGGATGGTTATGCTCCCGGGCATGGGTGTTTACCTGTCCAAATCGCTTCGTATCTTGAAAGCTCAGTTGAGAGAGTATGTGAAACATGTCGGGAGTGGGTCATTGATAGTGTCAGCAACGGTTCAGGACTATCACCAAACAGGTGGTTCAGAACATCAGTACCTTTAAACTGTCAATTCGGGTACACCTCAATGGAAATCCCTCAACTCATCTGAGTTAGGTGGGTTTTCAGCAGGTTGTCCAGCTGGTCCATCTGTAGACTTATATAATGCTCTTGCATGTGTTATTTGATAACAGGATTTGATTGAAATCAGTTATTCAACATGCCCAAATCACTTTTTAAATGCTTTCGAGATTGCCAGATTGAGTAATTTGGAATCAATGTTGTTTGTTTGTGATTCATATTTTAAACTACTAATGCAGTCAATAGTTGTGTCATGAGCTCCAAAATCTGGGTGATGCATCTATTACGCAATATACAAGACCAAAAATGGTTTATGCTCAGTTGATGCTAATTTTCAAGATGGGGTAACAAAGATAGTGTATACTGTTTTGGTTCAACTGGCCACCTCAACACGGTATGTGACATATTGCCACAAAGCGATACTGAGATACCTAATGATTTAGCACGAAAATCGTTCAGGCTCCATTGAGGTGTATTATCAGGATGGGGCAGGGACTGTGACGCTGTTGTTTATTCCTCTCAAGGCAGCTAATACCTCATTTGGGGATGTTTGTGATCAATCGCCACTTACATAACCCAAGATGCAAAGCAAAAATTACTTGATGCTCAGTTGATGCTGATCTGTACAATTGCATATTGACCATATCGCATTTTTGATTGCCTATAAAGGCTGCCAATACATTCATTATGTCTAACCATGACCAGATCACTTTTTGGTTGGCTGACTTAAAAGATCAAAAACCGCTGATGCTCAGTTGACACTCATATTAATATAGGGGTAATGAATATATCACGTGTTGATTTGCCGGAAATGGCCACTAATAAATTGTATATAAATCATTCACACTCCATGGACACTGATTGTGATCTATTGTCTTGTCAATATCTGCTGCCATCAATGATTGTATGAACAATTATTTGAACTTATTGGTTGCATTTCTGCCATATTGAGACTCGGCCCTTGGGCAAAGCGAAACCAAGTAAGATTCCTGAACTGGTCGCTAGTGTTAGCAACTGGTCCAAAGTCCCGGTTCGGTTCCGGGTCCAGTTCCGACCTGGAACCAGACTGTTGGAATGGGTTTTCACACAAAACCTGCTCCTCAAAAGTCAACATGCGTTGCTCCAATTAAGTATTGGAGTTCTCATCATATCACAAAATAATATAAACATGAAATATGCAGTTTGATGCCCTCTTTCATCTCCCATGCTCCGATTTGCAATCAGATCAATAGTGGTTAAGTCGCGATGGAAACCCGGTCATTTTGGGCTGATATTTGGCTTAATTTCACAGCGACTCAATGATTATTGATCTGATCGCAAATCTGAAAATCGGAGATGAAATAGGGCATCAATCTGCACATTTCACATATAGATCATGTTGCGATACGATCAGAATTCAGATACTTAATCGGAGCCAAAGTGGTAGGAACCATCAAATGGAACCACGGTCTGATATAAACCGGTACCCAAAGCCGGTGGGTACTACAGTTTTCTGGGTAACGACCCATCCGGGACCGTGTGGTCGAGATCCAAACCCGGACCGCAGCCAGCTAATCCTGAACCGTTGCTAACACTACTGGTCGCTGTCACTGTATGAAAATCGATATATATTGGTGAATGATTCATTTCACCCACTGTACTTCTGTTTATACAGAAATATTCACATTGGACTGCTCAATATTCTCCCATAATATTTCTCTATGTGAAGTTGTCAGTGAAGCAACATATAGAACCTGGGAAAAACATCTTGACCTATTCTGTCCCACTTTTTCTTGTTTCATTTACTCCTTCTTCTGTCCATTGCAGTGACTGCGATCAACCCCATTTCAATCTTCTTGGTTGCCCTCCATGTTGGCCGACTCAATTTGGCAACATTGGGTGCGGCACTTAAATCTTAGTGCCCACGATATTACAGAGCATCGATTCCATTGTCTCACTCTATATTGGATTCGTTGTCTGCCTCCCAGTTGTCTTTGCTTGCATTCGGACTATCCAAGTCCTGATTCCAATTAAGCCAATTGGTGGTGCCCGGAATGCTTTCAGCTGCCTGATCCTCATCACATCTGGCTGGATGATGGTCAAATAGGTTGATTCAGCAGTCATTCAATACTTGAGTTTGTCCTGCAGGTAGGTGCTTTGCAGAAAATGCTCATGGCAAAGGTGATCTTTCTGACAATGTATGTGCAGCTGCACCATCATGTTGAAAGTTTGACCAGAATGCTTTCACAATCTCTTCAGTGTCTGAAATGTATCCTGCAGCTGTCAGCTGCTGCTTTTGGGCGCTAGATTTCTTCTGTGCAGCATGTAGATTTTGGCTGCCCTGCCACATCTCCAAACAGTCGTGGATCTTTGCCAATCTGTGTATATTTCTTTCCTCCCCCTCCTTCTTCAATTCCAAGTTGTTTTCAATTTCTGTTTTATGCAATGATGTCTAATGACCTGGCAAGTTCTATTAGTGGGTCAAACAAAATGCCTTGTTATGATGTTTTCCCAAAGGGTTTTTGCCTGTAGTTTTCGACTGTCTCCAGCAGATAATGTCTCTTCAAAGGCAAACACTGCCCTGTACTCCAACACTAAGTGGTATGATAGAAATTATTTCAAGTGCCATATTGCAGAGAGCAGCATACTTTCGGTCAGTGTCTTCTTGTGGATGCCACCAGTCAGTGATATCTAGTGACCGAAATGTACTACAACTCTCCATGGAGTCAGAGTGGTAATTATTAAAATTTGGATTAACTTGCCCTCAGTTCTCTAGTGCTTCAGGCAGTGAATTCAAATAGAGCCTTGCAGCTGTCAATAAACATGCTGTGTGATTGCTATGTCTGAGTGTCATTTCAGCCACGCTTTTGGGTGTTAACTATTCTTTATCATTGCTGGACATATCACATGGATGAAAAGAAGATTCACCAAATCCATAAGCCTTTGGAGGAGGGAAAAGATTGCAGTCCGGAATATGTTTGGGGTTAATGATGCAAATTTGTCAATGTTTGGCCAAGTATTCATTCTCCACATAGTTCCAAAATGCCTCTTGGTATTGGGTAGTATAAGAAGTCTCATCCTCAGGATTAGTATCCATTACCTTGTCTCACTTCCTGAATGATCGCAACTGCCACAAAGTATCAAAGATATGAGCTGAAATGAGAACCATATCTGTTGTTGGAGTTACTTCAGCATGATATTTCGACAGCTACTGTCACGCAACAATCATGGTGAAGTTTATGTCTTCCTTCCAGTAAACCTTTGCTTACCAAAAGTTCGCATAATGCCATCCATACGATTGAATGTATCAGTGTACATTGTGATACCATGATACAGAGTAGTTGTATACTTTTTCGAGATGCACAGTATCCAGTATCAGAATGGCCTTACAACTTCCATGACATACTCAATAATAGTTTATTCATCCTGCGCTGTGATTGGTGGCAAGTGATCCGTATATTTTGGATTCTTGAGCCTGTCACGGGTGCATTCTCGTAATTGGTTGGCTCACTCAAACAACTGCAATGTCCAATTCCACCATGTGTACACATCCATCAGAGGTAGTAATGTGATTTGTAATGTTCCAATTGCAGAGTCAATGAACTTGTTTGGAGAAGCAGGTGTCAGCATAATCATTACAGCAAGGAATCCCTGCCATATGAAGGTCAGTTTCAGTTTTTTCAAAATGTCTGGCAATACGTACTTTCTCAGTTATCTTTGCTACAGCTGGTCACATTGCTGACACCTTGTTGCTTGTAGCATCGCTCTCTTTTGCAGTCTTTGACTCCTCCCAATATCTGTGGTTTCATTCTCTCCAGATTAAGTATTACACTCATGGGCTTCGGAAGACTTGGTGTGACCATTTACACCAAGACATCTCATAACTACACTCAAAGCAAGCTGAATGATGTCCGCCACTCATGGTATGTGGTTTCTCATTGCAGCGAACTCGATTCTGCTGGACTCAAGGGTTGATTGCAGTTCACGAGTCATCGAATAATTTCAGAAAGCACTATCAGTTACGATTGAACCGAAATAGCTGGCTGTTAGTTCAATACGATCAAGAACTTCCTTCAAATGTATGGCTAGCCTTGCTGCAATATATTGACCCTTGACCTACAATGAGTAATTACATTTCCAAATAGCAAAGGGACAGGCTATCGATCTCATCAAATGCTAGTTTCATTTCTCGCACGCCCAACTACAATCCATATGGTACACTATGCCGGTCCTTCTGGCTACTTTCTTTCTTGATCTCCAACTGTCCAACACTAAGCCAACTTTATTTCTGGATGGCAATTGCTTCTTAATTGCATCCACCCTCAGTGAGTATTCCCTCCAGCAAATGTTGCTAACAGTACTAGTGGACTGAATCACCAGCTGGCTGCGTGATGTATCATATGACCATCATGGATCTTGATTTGATATAACCTGCCATGGAATATGAGCCGACACCAATTGTTGGATGCAGTAGCGATTCCTGCTGTCTTGGTGAAATTGGGCAGTTCGGGAGTTCTTTGATTTCAGTTTGAAGGGTTTTGCCTGTCAATTGTATCAAAGAATATACGATCTAACTGTTGGATATAAATGTCCATTGCAACCTTACAATTGTAATTCCTTGACTGTGTTGACTCCTCAGTATGGCCAAAGTCAATTCATCAATGGTTGTACTTGCCATTTCAGAAACCTCCGACTCTGTTACTTCATTTAACTTTGAAATGTGTACTTTTGCCTGCCAGTGTTTCCCTATGGAGCTAGTCCCATGTTCTGATGGATGGTGAATAACATCATGACAAAAGATATATATAATACCAGGGCTCCTGGTCTCCATAATACTGCAGTGCAAATACAACTGCCACAAAGGCACATGTCTCGAATCATTCCAAGCAATATGTTGCATGGGGACCACATTGATAGATGCCCAACAAGTGTCACATATGATTTGTAAAGTTTTGTTGCTCAAATCATGATCAAAGACACGGTCATTTATTGATGACATTATAACCACTGGCAACGAGGTATTGAAAGATGTTCAGTCTGACAGGGTGTGAAGAATGTGAAATTCACATAATTCAATTTGCGAGACGGTTAAACGTTACCTTATTATTCAGTAGAACACTGGTTCTTAATTATTGACTCCAGAGCTACATGCAAGACAAAAGTAAGACCTGTGATACATTGCATGCATAGATGTGAAGTTGTATACAAGGATATATTGATACACAAACAATCAAAAATACAATTTAGAAACAATGCGAGGCAGTTTGTTGCTGTGAAGCTCACTGAGCCCAACAAAAACTGTAGCCGCTCTGCTGATGCTTCTTTTTGGAGGTGGCGGCAGTATTGTTACTAGCGTTTGTGCCAAATAATGCGTCCAATACTTTTATTATGGGTTACTGTTGATGCACAGCCCTGAGATTAGGCAACTTCAAAGACAACAACTGGTTGACTCTCCGTTAACACTCCATTGTTGCTCAACTTTGAGATATAGTAGCGATGTTGTCGCAAGCTTTTGTGCTTTGAAATACAGCGGATCGTTTGAATATGGGTTAATGTGATTTCTCTGACCGTGTATTATCCAAGATACAAAACCCAAAATTATTAACCCTCTGTTAATGCTAATTTTTAGAATGGGGCAATGAGACAGTCACTTGGTATTTGTGCTACAAAGCTGACCCATACATTAACTCTTGAAGAATGTACCAATGCAGTCCGTTGATTGCTGAATGTATAGAACTAACAATCATTGATGCTCCATCAATGCTCTGTTGACGCTTACATTAACCACATGGAAACAGTCATTATACTCCCTTTAATTATATGCCACGAGTCATATTGTCATTTTTGATATCCAATATAGGTTTTCTCTTCAGTATCATTTGCATCCAGCAGCTTTCTGGCCTCTCAATTTCTAATCAACCACTACCCTTGTTATCTGAGTGATGAATGATGTGGCCCTATCACATTCCTTTCAGCTGGCTACCTATGGCATGTAGATCTTTCCAGAAGTATTTGATGAATATAGCCTGATATGCTCTCTTTTATTATCCAGCTCCTCCTTCTCAATTTCAATGACCTATCAAAAACAATGTTTCAAACTCTCAACCATGTGCACCAGATCTGTGCGGACAGTTATGCATTTCGATGCACAGATGAATACTCCTTCACAATTGTCATTGACACAGATTCGTATTGAGCACAGACTGCTCATTCTATGACTTGTATGACATCACTCACTTAAATTTTGTTGTTAAATTGTGATACAAATTTAGTTTTTACATTCTAACGTCACAGTTGCAGGCATAAGATATGGATTTTATTCGTCAGCTTGCAGCCTGATTAGGATTTTAGAACTTTTACATGGTGTGTACCACCCTTGCATATGCGCAGACAAATTATTGTGTCTCACCATTCAGTTTCTAATATTAAGAAAGTGCTGACACAGCAAAATTGGTACACAAATAGCTTTTTAGTGAGATATGACATCAAACATACCAATTTGCCTCTCAATTCCTCTGGCAATGCAGGAGGTGTTACCAGTTCTTTTGCTGAATCCACTTTCTCTATAGTGATTAGCTCAGGAGGCAATCAGCAGGGATAATACCCTACGGGATAAACAGGCTTCAGATTTTGTACACATACTGAATTGATGTCCGCCTCAGGCAGGAGACACACTATGACATTGCTCGATTGTGGCTGTCTGGAACCTAGCCTCATATTACCACTTTCCCATCAAAAATTACCTTGCAGCATTTGCGATATCCCATGGACAACATCAAGTCACTCCATGGACTCTTCCAATGTTCTGGGTGTGGGTGCGACTGCAATGTCATCTATTTGCAGGGTACCAACAGCCGGAACACTTAATGTAATTGTACCATACTGGTTACGTCATTCATGGAAGTAGTTTGCTGCATCCCCCAATCCCAGTGGTGGCAGTTCATCAAAGTTCATCTACTTCTGCTGAAACACATCGATGCGCTGCTGTGACATTTTGGGCATTGTGCTGATCACCCAGCGAGGTTCGTCATTTTTACTCAGCGTTACCAGCACTGTATCATCATCATTGTCATCATCCCCATCGTCCTCATCATCGGAATATGCAAGATCACTCAGACTGTCTCCCATTGCAACCATCATCTCCTGAAACATTTTTTTGGACTCTCTGGTTGTCAATCCCACATTTTCAACTTTCCTCATATCTTCCTGCTCCTGCTCAATTGCTGTCTCTGTGTCTTCAACTCCATTTCTGGTCACAGCAGCCTTTCTCACAATATAATCCTCAATCCATTTCTCGTTATCTTTATTGCGTATACAGTGTGTTTCTCATCGTTTCTCTGCTGTAAGCTTCTTTGTGAATTGCAAGCTGCGCTATTCCCCAAGCACTCAGACTCTTTATGCTTCTGAGCAGCTCTTGCCTTCATTTGCTTGATGACATTATCATGCGGAACGCTTTGCCAACTTTCCATATTTCCCTACTGGAACTGGCAAAAATTACTACTTTGGAGCATTCACAATTGTAGTGTGTATTGGCTTTGTTGTCGGGCGAGATGTTGGATGTTCCAAGATATAGACAATATGGAGGCAAGTTGCGTCTTATATATCAAAGGTGGTACATTTGATCTACTTGAACACAGCAAAATATGTATTTTGACTGGCAATGAAATGGGAATCATTATGCTTACTGTACAACCTGACTGGACTGTTAGCATCAGGTTGATATATGATCCCAGGGATTTTTTCAGACAAATAACACCAGACGTCCTGTCCCTCAAAGAATTTCCTATTCATATCCGACAATGATGAGATTTGGGCTGTCGTACACCTCTACTTATCCCTGTAAGCTATGAAACAACATTTGGCTGACCTACATCGAATTGTGGGACAGTGGGAAACCCCTGGAACTTGCAGCCATATACAGAAGGATTTATCTTGAGTTGAATGTGTGAGTTGGCTGTTACTTATTACATTGTGACTTGAAGCTAACTACAAAACCCTCAGAACTTTCTACTTCTTTCATTATCATCATTCTCTTTTATTCCAAACCAACAAATCATGGCCACACGAACAGCACAGAGAGGCGAGAGCGGATCTGAATCAAGCCGATTGACAGGCACATCATCCAATGCATCACACCATAGCACACAGCAACTATGCAGACACCATTTCGTCTGCCATAATGCTGCCAATGCTGTCACTGAAAACATGACCCAGAATGCACATTTCAAAATCATCCGTAAGACTGGAAGCAGCAACAATGAACAGCAGCATGCAATTAGATGTCAGTATATCCATATTGCAGTAAACTGCTGTCAACTAACCACATAATACACAGGTGATATACATTGAGAGCTATGTAACCAATTTATCACTGCTGGTAACAGGAAACCTCCATGGTCAACCAACGTATTCGTACACGCAGTTAGCGAAATCAAACAGCATGATATTTTCAAGTCTGGGATCATGGGGGACTGATTACACGAGAAGCATCGCCAACAGTGGACGAGACAGGCTTTAATCACCTTTGAGGAAGCTATGCAAGTGTATATGGTTGAGGTAGTAGCCGCATCTTATTATTATAAGCAGCAAATGATTTCTTGTAGGTTTTCAACATGTCTGCTACGATGGGAAGGCAAGGAGGTCATGTACAGCTGCAACAGTCCAACATGTGCCTGGACTTGAGTATGACCAAAATGGCCAAAGGGGGGTATTCACGCACAACAATAGTGGAAATGCAATACCTGATAATGAAACCTTGCGCCAAAGTCTGAGAACAGAGGAAGCAGGGAGTTAAGTTTCCTGGACATAGAATGGTGAAGGCTGTAATAGACAGATACCCAGGTATGCTTTGTCAAAACTACATGTATGGATCTTTTCCTTGCCAAAATGGCACCCCAAAGACTCCGTAGACATGCTGGAGATGCAAATTGATGAGTGCACATTCACCCGACCAAGGGAGCCAGCAAACACCTGAACCAACGTCACCTCTGCCCAGAATGCCACCTGTACTGTTGAAATACTGAATCCTAGAAGCTTATATTCTAAAGTACAGGTACATTTATGAACATATATATGCGGTATTCTGAGTATGTCTTCTATGTCTTGTATGCATGCATGTGCACTAAGCTGGCATCTCCAGCTGAGTCTGCAATGACCATCATCTTGGAGAGATTATGCATCAGCCCAACTGAAGCCATATGTCAGGGAGATAAACTATATATGTCACACTTCCCCCTCTTGGTATGCTCTGTGGAGCAAGAAAACTAACAAACAAACAAACAAACAAACAAACCGTAATTCCCATAGTAGCCTCTGTATAACCCTGCATGGCATGTGAGCAGGAAAAGAGTACTACCGTAGCCTGAGGATTGCCATCCATATCAACACAGAAATCCGTATTTTGCAAAAAGATAAATGGAGCAATCATTAAGATAAACCTTAAATCGACTTTAGATCCACCTACAATGAGCATAAACCCATGGCTTTTGTGACCTTTGTATACTTAACTTCCGTAAGTGTTTTCCTGATTATATGTTACACACTTTCATCTGTGTATACGTCAGAGTAGTTGACAATTCGTTATTTATACAAATTTCGACTGTTGTGATAGCAAACATCGATGTGTTTAGTTCGAGCTTTGATATTTCCCATGGTGATGAGGGTGAGAGCACCCTGATTATCACAGTTGCTTCATAGTGGTGGTGAGTCATTCTGAGAACTGTGAATTGTATTAGCAACGGGTCCTGGAAACCCGCCAGCGGTCCGGTTTTTAGCCAGCGGTTTGGTTTGGTTTTGTTTCACACCCAGCCAAAGATCAGACGAGCTCTGTCTTGGCGGGGTTGATACCCGGACAGAAACCCGCAGTTTTTTGGCCATGTTGGAACCAGACGGCAGTTCCATATTATGGTTCCTACAACTTTGGCAGTTCTTTGACTCCAATAAAGTTTTTGGGTTCTGATCGAATCATGACATGATCAGTACATAGATTGTGCGGCTTTAGCAGCTCATTCAGCTACCGCATTCACAATGGCGATGCGACCAATATTCATTGAGTCACTGTGAAAGAATGCCAAATTTGAAGAGAAATTTGCAGGTTTTCGATAGCGACACAATGAATGCTGGTCGCATGGCAATTCTGAAACTGGGAGGTGAAAGAGTGGCTAATAATATACAATCTATGTACTGGTCATTGTCACGATATGATCAGAACGCAGATAGTCACCTGGAGCGACAATTGTTACCGTGAAATGTCGGGTTTTTGGTGGTAAAACTGGCCCAATCGCAACGGTCCGGGTTTTCGTGTGGTAAAACCCTTTGGAACCAGACCCAGAACTGAACCGGGAATTTGGACCCGTTGCTAACACTAACCGTGAATATCCTTTGTCAGTTGGAGCAACCATTTCACTTCACTGGAGGCCTCCAAGCAGGCAATAAACTTGACCTTGAGAGTGGACGTGGCAATTAGACTTTGCTTTCAAGACTGGCACGTGATATCTCCATTGCTGGCGAGAAACCCACGGCTTCCCTGAGATTTGCAGTCCATATTACAATTGGCCCAATCGGAATCTGAGTACCCTATAAGATTATTGCAGATGTCGATGCCGATGTTGATGCCGTTGTTGATGCCGATGTTGATGCTGATGTTGATGCCAATTCCATTGTTGGTGAAGTGTCGTCACAAATTGGCTGTAGATTCGAGATGCTGAATGACTCTCTTGACAGTGGTTTTATGGCTGGTACATAGCTTCAAATTGTAATGAGAAAGAGTAGCAACCAAATACGAGATATCTGGCCCAGTTGCATGTGCTGCATACATTAGTGATCCCACGACTGCTTGATAGTCTGTGATATTTTCCAATTCCTTCTGCCCCCAATCCTTGGCCAGGTCCGATTATACATTGGAATCCATGGGCATTGAGACATCATGAGTGTGCTCCATGCCGAATCGTCTGAGAATGATGATGATATCAGCTTTCTGTCCAAAACTGACCCCAGTACCATCGTGAGGTATTTTGGTGCCAAAGAATTGGCATGCCGGGCTGAAATTTGTTAACCGGTATTTCTCCGAGTGTTTCGCGTTCACTTCAATCACAGCTTTGGCAGTGGCCTCCAGATATGACATGGAGACATAGTCGACATACAGAAGTATCAGAATGGCGTCACTGCGAAGTTAAAGATTAGGATCCGCACAGGATTGATTGAACTCAAAAGAGAGTAGACAGGCATTGATATAGTCAGGCCATAGCAGTGGAGCGTGTTCAAGGCCGTAGAGAGCTTTCGTGAGTCTGGCCACGAGCTTTGGTGCGTTGAGGCCCTCTGGCCTTCGTTCTGGCAAAGTCATATAGATGTCGTCATCATCAATTGCGGGGTTTAGGAAAGCGGCCACTACATCCAACTGGTCTATATTCAACCCGTATTTGCCAATGAGAGGGATGAGACACCGAAACGTCGTTAGCTTCCCAACAAGAGCAACAGTTTCATTGAAATCTGTCTGTTCATATCCTTCTATGAATAGCCATGCTTTGTACTGTGTGGACCTGTCAGCATTGTGTTTAGTCTTGTAAACCCACCTAGAGCCAATCGGCGTAACTGGCAGTTGCTGTGCTTCCCGGGAGTTGAGAGTTGAGAAGGTGTTATTCAGCAGGATCAATGTTCTTTGTTCCTCCATTGCCCTTTTCCAGTAATCTCATTGAGGGCTCTCCATAGCTTCCAAGTAGGTGAATGAATGTGTTGCAAATGCCGTTAATACTTCTGCAGAGATATTGCGTTGCCTTCTTGTGACATGACTCCCTATTGGCTGAGCTGAAGCTGGAGCTGGAGCTGTTGGCGGTACTTGGCTTGATCTCTTGATTGCTGCTGCCGAGCGCCAGTCAGTCTGAACCTCTCTGCAGAGGTGCTGGCTGTGGACAATGTTTTCTGCACATGCTGCTGAACGCTGAGCAGTCTGATTCTCTCGGCGCAGGCAACGGCTGTGGGTGTTGTCTGCTTTCTTATCAATAGCACTATGCATGTGAGACGTGGATATCTTAGCTAACTTCGTAGGTTGAATGTCTCGTTCTCAAAGAGGCTCATCTCCGGTATCTGTTTCCTCAACATATTCCTCATTTTCTGGTAATCCAAATATGTTGTTCTCATTACTTCCATGCTGACACAACAGGTGTGCATTTCTTACTTGGTTGGAGGTGACATCTGATGAGGCTTTCACTTTCTGGATAGACTGCGGTATTAACTGCTTCTCCCCAGAACTGAATGTGAGCCTGTGAGTCAATGATTATTGCTTGGGCCGTTTCAGTGATTTTATGGATCATTTGTTGGCAACAGGATTCGTATGGTGGGCTTCTGGACCGCATGGCTTGTATGTAGTATGACGGGCCGTGAGGACACACCGGAAGCTAGTGTTGTCATAATGTCCCCGTCCATTATCACACGAGAATCGCATGATCTCGTATTCCATTGAGTCTACTCAGGCCTGAAATGTCTCGTAGGCGGAGGTGCAGGTCTTGCCTTTCTTATTTGCAAGCAGCCATACTGGGGTGAACCTTGTGTAGTTGCCAATGAATAGTATATAGTATCGATTGTCTCCAAAGGTCGATGTAGAGAAGGGACCATACACATCCGAATGGACAAGTTCAAAGGCTTCAGAGTGTGCTTGACTTGCACTCTAATGAACCTTTGCTTGTACTTGGCTTGGATGCAGGCTGTGCACATTGAATCAATGTGTGTCTATCCACCAATCAGAGTCTTCATGGCGGTAGGATATATATCGGCTGGTTGTCGCTGCCATAGTCTTCACTCTGCGATATCGAGAGATTTTTGAGTGCACTTAGTTAGGCAATCGAAGATGCACTTCGAACGGAGAAAGCAGGTGGATTTGTAGATTCGATCGTAGGTGTCTCTGAAGAATTGATTGCAGGTTTCGTTGTAGGTACTGTGATTAGTTCTCTCGATGGTGACCTATCTCTCTTTCTCCTTTTTCCGTTCTTGCTAGTCGATGATAGGAGTGTGGTCATGGGGATTATGATAGATCTGCCATTGATTTGTTTGCTGGTGGAACTGCTGGAAAATGATGAAGTTACGGAGCATTTTCCGTTCCGAATTATAGTTGTATGCCCACCCAAATCCAATTTGTTCATGAATATGAGGGAGAGTCAAACAGTAGAAGTATGGAGGGCTTTGACTTCATAGCCATATGTGACATTGACGAAACTGTAGTAGTGCTTGGCGGTGACTGCTTTGTTGTATCGAAGCTCGATTACTATAGAAAGTGAGAGCATTTTGAACATTGGGACGCTGTTGCAGTTGTTACACATGTGGTGTGATGCTCCAGCATGAATGACCCACTTTGGAGCAGCGGTGGTGGCAGCAGCAGCAAGAGCGCAAGCAGTTAGTCAGAAGGGATCGCAGTCTCCAGATGTAGCGAGACCTGGTGTAGTTGTGGCTTTCTTTACTTTCCACCACTCCGTTACACATTTGTAGGAGATGCAATCGACTTCGACGTGTCCCAGGACCCCGCACTGGAAACAAATCTGCTCATCGTTGTTTCCTCCCTCCTGAGCACATTTCTGCTTTCTGCATGTATCTGTTGTACAGCTGCCAGTTTGCAATTGGGGCACTTACTTTCATGGCTGTCCCCAGATCCGCTGCATTCACCATCTCCACCACGTCCACCAAGTCCTCCCCATCCAGGAAGCCGACAGCCTTGACCACGGTAGCCGCGACGTTGAGAGTAAAGGGCAGCCCACTTGATGCAACACCACGTTCTTTGGTGAGACGGGCTGTAGTTTCTTCTTCTAGCAGGTCATGCATGGCTTCTTCGAGTGGATGTAAGAGCCTTCTATATGTTAGAACCATTAATATCATCACTTACTGAGATAGCAGTAATATGAACATTGGTGAGCGGATATCTCGATCGGTGAGTGCATTGTTGATATGGTCCAGTTGTATGTGGTAGTTACTACGCTTGGTGAAGTATAATGTATGTTACTTGTATGCCTTAGGTCGGCAAGCTCAAAACTGGCAAGGAATGTCCTGTGTACTGATATATGATCAGGGGGTGTCCTGATTTGATTCCAGTGTGATCCACATTTCATGAGGATTTCGTATACCTTTGATGATGTTCTGTACTTTGGGGGAACAGGAAAGTCTGACCATAGATCCCTCCTCAGCGTCCATAGCCTTCGAATCATCATCGCTGTCGTCATGGTTAAAATCAAGTGGCTGCAGTTTAGGATCCTCTCTGGTGACAATTGCGTATGCTCTCGGGGCTGACAGAATGACTATGATGTCGTCTTTCCATTTGTCATAGTTGGTGTGAGTGAGCTGATGGATGTTGCCCCACCTGGTCTGGTTGAAGGAGGGTTCGGAGGAAGTCATCCTGAGACCGTAGAGATGGCTTGTAATGGTGTTGAGTTTTCGTGCTGTTTATGCGGCTGGAGATATGGTGACAAGGCTTAGACTTCCTGAGGCTCTTTTGGAGATTGTGAAAGAGATTGTAGGAAAGATCGTGAGATTTTAGACAGCAGCAATAACCGGGCTCAGAACCTGTTGACATACTGATTGCTAGAAGCTTATATTCTAAAATTCAGGTATATTCATGAATGTATATACGCGGTATTTGGAGTATGTCTTGTATGCCTTGTACGCATACATGTGCACTCAGCTGGCATCTTCAGCTGAGTCTGGAATGACCATCATTTTAGAGAGATTCTGCATCAGCCCAACTGAAGCCATACATCAGGGAGATAAACAATATATGCAACATGTACCACCCAGTGACATTGAGGGAGCTCAAAGTTCCCAAATAAACAATTTGCCACCTGGATATGTATAGTGACATGCTCCTCTTCCCAACCCTCAAATGGGCAATCATGATGCACATGCCCAGGATAGCCAGCGTGATAAGGATCATAATCCAGATAAGCTCCCTAATGAATGAGAATCCACTGGTTAGTACACCATCTGCTGTGTTGTAATGCAGCTATTATTCATTTCGCAGACCAGCGCAGCCAATTGAGCGAACCTGCAAGTAAGGATGATCATTGATCAAAAGGAATGGAATTTCAGTGTGTAATGTTATTGACAATCAGCGGAGACTGTAAACTATATATTACAGGATATATTTATATACATTATTAAAGAAAAATATAGTAATCAAGGAGAAAGTAAATGGAAATGATAGAAAGGCTGCCAAAACAATGCACATAATATACTATGCCAAATCAAATGATACCATATTGCGGATATTCCCATGGCTAAATGAACATCACCACAGTGTCAACAATGTCAGGTCTTCACAGTTCTATAAAGAAAAATTGATTGGGTTGTGGTTATACACAATCAAAGTATTCGCCACCCAGGTATAAATTGAGGTGATACACTCCCTACCCCATCCTGACAATGAGCGCCAACAAAAAGTTGAAAATTTTTGGACTTGCATCCTGTGGAATCTGATGGGCAATAGGTTGCAGAACATCATAACAGAATCGTTGGCCACCTTAATAGGAAGAATAGATAGCAATACCCTCCATACCCCATGTTGAAAATCAGGATCAATGGAGCATCAATGCATTTTGGTCTTGCATCTTCGGCAACATCAGTGGCACTTGATCACAAACATCCATAAACATGGAGTTTGCAGTCTATATACACAGATGAGCAAGGGATCTTCCTGCGACAGCCTCCAGGACAGTAACAACTTATTTCATTTACACAGCTACCACTGAGTGTTCATGAGCCTTTTAGCATACAGAAACAGTCAAAACAACGTATATAAACAATTGCAGCTACATTGTGCTGTGATTAACCATGATGCAAGGCCAACAATCATTGACACTCTGTTGACGCACATTTTCAAGATGGGGTGGGAGCATTTCGCTATCTGTTTTTCATATACAGATGGCCAATACATTTTGAATGACTGTCTGCAACCTATAGCTTCTGAGATTTCCCAGGATACACAACCTACAATTGTTAACACTCCGATGATGATCATTTTAGAGTGGGGTAGGGAGTTTGTCTTGGTTTGGTTTAATCATTTTGGCGGCCAATGCATCAAAAAAAGACTGCAACAAACTAATATCAATAATTTATGACTAATAGTAGCATATCTGAGTGCAACAATCAATGGTTAAACCCGAAACACAGATCTGGACATTGGACCCAATGGCTCTAGCCAAATCTGGCGAAATCTCCGTGCTGCTGGGTAAGGGTCTGTGTTTGGGCAACCAAAACAGAGCAGGTCAGATTCCCAGACTGGTCTGGAACCAAACTGACCCATCTTTTCCGTTCAAACCCCAAATACTGTTACGTTACCCGGACGCATAGCTAATAGTAGGTATTTATACTCATTGGGAAGGAACTGGCAAGCAGGATTGGAATATGCAATCAACTGAAATCTGGTGAATACTTAACAGTATACTTGGGAGTATGCAACGAAGTGTATCTGGCAGCTTGATTTCAAGTTTGTTGTTTAAAGCTTAATGTATAGTATTTAATGTTATGTATAGTATTTAGTGCACACTATTGAATGCATATTATAGTACTCTATTCAATGTTTAGGTCCATTGGATATCATAATGCCACACATCAAATATGCTATAAATTACAATTCATACAACAGCTTTTCAACATATTGTGTGTATTGTCAGGTTATTTTTCCCAGGGGTTAGCTTCTAGCTAGTCAATATCATTTTCACATCAGGATGTTATAATTAATAGTCTTCCAATATACAGCAATAGTCATGAGGCAACAGGCCAACCTGAATCCAAGCTGATTTAACACCTATCATTGATATAATCTCAAAGAAGTAAACTGTAACATTCCTGTGACTGTCCCAGGCAGGCAATGTATTTCATAATATTGTTCAGATTGAACCTTATTGGGACTTAAGATCTGATCAGTGAGTAATTAACAAAATAACTGTCAAGATATATGCTGTTGAAAGCAGTAAATAAATAGGCCCATATAGTAGATTATACCTATCAACTTATTACTGATGAGCTTGCATTAGTTTTAATATTCCTATGGATTATACTACTCTATTACATATTGTCACTGAATATCCAAATTTACATCTTGTAGAATATACCTCTATCTTTTGAAGTATTTGGGTTTCATGATTGAATCTAAGTTATACCAAATTATTAGAATGGTATATAACTTACAACAAAATAAACATCAATAATGAGAAGATTTGACAATTGTTAGTCCACTATTAATACTGATTGCAAATGAGAATTGAGATATTATATACATGGTCAAAGTACTCAAGATAGTACTACGCAAATAGTTATGGCTATTTCATTCCAGTTGATTACATTATGACATTGACGCTTTTGTAGACATGTACTGAATATACAATTATTATTCATTGTTCTTTGAACTGAATTTTAGATGTCTTTTTTGGATATTCTGGAGAATTTTCAAAAGCTTTTAATACACATTGAATTTATTATGAGCAGTAATAGAGTGGTGTTTGTCTATAGTTAGAAGGAGGAAGATCTCTGGTAATACTTATTTAAATAATACTTACAGTACCATTTATTCTTACCCAATACAGGTATTCTACAAGCAAGGACTATCACAATATACAATACTACTATATGCACACTGGATACACAAAGTCAATCATACTGAGGATACAAATTGGACAATGCTTTGATGGCTACTAAAGTAAAACATCTTCTGCGATATGGATTACCTTACAAAATGTAGAATATTGGTTTTCAATTTTCCAAATATCTTGTAATTCAATTTGATGTATATTGAGCTGCTGTAGATGCTCCAATAATACTTGTTTTATATAGTATTAAGTATACTGCAGATACTTATCAATGGCTACAATTCTATATTGTAATTAATTTAATTATTACTAGATTCAATTTGGAGAATTTTGCACTACTGTCAATAACTGTAAAGATTTTTACCAATATTAATTGGATTTTATTGTAATATACACCTTTTAAATTCAATATATCAAATATATACAAACTATTGATTGTTGATTGCTATATATTTCAAATGGTATTTTTCCCAATATTGACAATCTTTGAAAGTTTATATTGTTTATTACCATTAATATAGTCATTACCATATTGGATTTTAGTCTTTCTTTTACTACTGCAGATGTTCTTTGTTTTTTGATATATTCAATTTGTGACATAGAAACTAAACTCTGGCCAGCTGTATACAATGGTGGGTTCCAGAAGTTTGATTGTATATTGATGGGCAAAATTCAATGCTAAATAATATTCTAAGTAACAGCTACTATACTATAAACAGAGTCCTTTATCCAATCAGATATTTTCCCACTTTAGGAACTTTTATTCTGGTTAAACAATATTCAAAATCCATTTCATTTCTAATCATATTCCCTTTGTACTTGGATTGTTGTTTCGTTACTTGCATGTAATTTTTAACTTGTATATAGACAAAAATCTGATAGTTTAAATACTATATCTTATATTGCCTATTTCTTTATAGTACATGGAGTTTAATATTTTTTGAAATGGCAGAGTTATTTTAAGAATGATTTTACAATATCTAGTATCATTGCAATATTTTCATTGCAAATCTTCCCATTCAAATCACCAACAATATGTGAATATTTGATTTTATGCTGAATTATATACAGTATTATCTTTTCAGTAAGTATGAGAAAATTACTGACAGAAAAGTATGGCTAAAATGAAACTTATAATGGATATTCAATATATTTATCGCATAATATATGGCATGTAATATAACAATATATTAATATATATCGGGTACAACATATCTCATAATAAATTTCCAAGTGAAAGCTTATTATTTCTCATACCATACTATTTACTTATTGTGTATATGTATTATATAACTTTTAACTATTGACTTATTATTTAATGAATTTCTATTATCACTATTTTAAATTTCAATCAGGAGACTGTCAATATTCGCATTTCAACCATACCAAACCTGTTAGGGTGTCTCCATTATTGGTGACATTGGTACTTGTCGATAGTCAGTTGAATGCAGGTCACAGAATGACTTTTGGTCCAGTCACATAAGATGCATAACACCTGTTCAAGTCATTGCAATAACCCAGTCTGGTGGCTTTCAGCATGGCAACCCAAGGTTCATGAGTCAATTGAATTACCATAGTATATAGCTTAGCACATTGACTTCAGATGATGCAGCTGTGTCACCATTACTGGGAAGACACAGTTTCACTTGGCTTCAGCAGAGTGCATTGTTTTCAACCACATTCATTCATTTTGATTCTAGTGGGATAAGTTTGATTTGTCTGGAAAACACTCAGACGCACAAACATAGCAGTTGATAGTCAATATGCCAGTACGTGGGACTTCTGACTGATTGCCTCAGCTGTTCAGGGTTATATGGGTGCTCTCCAGTGAAGCAGAATAGTCCTGGCCTAAGCGTGACGTGACTGAGGCAATTATGATGTCAGCTGATAGTAAGAGGATGAATGCAACCTTACACATTTGTTTGAGTTTGTATTCATTGCACCCTCAGACTCAGCAGTAATACAAGCTGACACATCATGTTCTATGTTGTCATAGTATTGGTTGGTCAAAGATTAAATAGATAATGCAAGCCAAATAGCATTCAAGGTACTAAGAAAATAATTTGCAATAAATACTACCTACAATGATCAGCTGATATTCCAACAACTGAAGCAAATGGAGAGTAAAATGTCAACGTTCAAGATTGATCAGTTACATTGTCTGACCTGATATCACGCGATGGACAGCTTGATTTCAACCAGGTGTGTGGTGCATTGAAACTACATTCCATGTACACAATAACGTTCTATGATGAGTTGCAACTTATCATAGTGTGAATGAGGAAATAGTACGATGTGATTGTGGTAATGATATCATGAGCAATGGAAACATAGAGTCGAAGTCAAGGTGTACAAACACTTGAAGGCAACTACACAGAGACCACATTCCATTGGCATTGAGCAGATCAAGTTCAAAGAGCAATCTGCAGTCAAAAGTCAGAAATACTAAAGATGATCTTAAATTGTTATAAAGAATTCCCTCTGTTCAATCCTCACCATTACTTCCATACTTTTCTCCTGTGTTCTGTCTGTATATGTCTGTGTACAGACTGATACGATCTGAATACATACACCAGATGAAAGTTGAATTCTGTGGTGATCAGATTTTCATGTTAGAAGTGCATTATTTAACTTTTATCTCCCGGGTGATTATTTAATATCTGGAATTTAAAGACATTAGCTACAAGGTGAATCGGTACTTGTCTACAGAGTTGTTACCCTTAGATGAATTTTCCAAAGAGCATGTGTTTCAGGGCAAAGTATAATTTATCAACAAACAAGTGACACCACAACTATGCAAAGTATTAATCCTGTTGCTCATGAAGAAGGTCAAGTGGTTGAATCTTGAGATGAAACAAGGGATGCAAGAGTATCTTAGATAGGTGACTACACATAGTTGAATCAATGTTGTATTAGTTTCAGGGATTGAACACCCCCTTGATAAAACCAGACATTGTTGTTACTTTTTGTTGTAGTTCTTCAAAACCCTCAGTTTCTTTCATACATATTTAATGTTCTTAAATGTAATACATTCAGAATTATAAACGATTATGTTAAACATATTGCAATTGTTATCAGTGACAGCTATTTCACTGGTGATAAAGTAAAATCTTCATTGTCAAAAGAGGAATTTGCAAGTAGTGATTTTGGTAAAACATAAAATACTTTTAGACAACTGTTAACTATTTGATATATTAATCTCAATCTAACAGACAATGTCATTCGAAGGACAATTCACAGGATATAGAATTACATTTATTGGATAACATATATAAAAATACAGAATATGTGAAATGTTTAATATATTATAGCTAATTAGAACTATCTATTTCAGTTTAGTTCAATTATAAGTCTGAACTGGTTTTTTGAAATGGGGAGAATTCCAATCAAGATCTGGACAGCAAGTATTCAATTGGAACGGTTATTAACAATAAATATAATTGCAGCTAATAATTTCAAAAACAATAATTTAGGATCAATTAAATCTGTAATTACACCTAGTACTACTGCATGTTATTCAAACTTATAAAGTAGTCTAGTAGTTCCTATCTATATATCTGCTAGAAAACTCCTCACATCTGGAGACAATGCAATAGACAGTGTAATGATTTTGCCAATACTATAGTAGTCAGTAGTTGCCATCAAGCAAGTACTTTTATGAATTGAAGAAATGAAATGCAAGGTAATTAGTTGATTCTTCTTCTGTTATATTTTATTTAGATGTGAATTTATTTAATTTTAGTGATCAGTAGATTGTGTAAGATACTTTTATTAGTGAACCATTCAAAGTGAAGTTTTACTGAAATCAGAATCTGATGAATTATTACCATGTAATTCTGATGGATTATTAAACATACATTCTCACATGGAAATACATATATAGATAATTATTTCACTTCAATTTGGGGTTTGGTAACTCAGGATTTAAATAAATACTATAGTTAGAATTACTAGAACAGTTACATAATATACCTCTGACCAAACATTCGTAACATTAAACTGTTGTCTTCTGTAGTCCCGGCATTGGGTTGGTAACGGCTTCGGACCGTCACATCGGGTCTGGGTCTGGATCCAAACCGAACCATTGCCAAATTTGCGCTCCGGGTTGTCAATCAACCCGAACCATCAACTCGGGTACAGTTCGATAATCAACTTCCAATCCGTCTGAATTGGGTGTATTGTCAGCAGGTCGCCCAGCAGGTCCATCCATCGATTCATATAGGGCTCTTGTTTTTGGAGTTTGTTAATAGTATATTATCAAAATTGCGTTTTCAACAACCCATAATATGTTTGTGCATGCTTTGCAGCTTGCAATATCCAGTAATTTGGAATCGGTGTTTTACCTTTGATATATTGGATTTTTGCCTACCAGGTTGGTCAATAATCCCGTTATGAACGCAAAAATCCGCGCAATGCCTTGATTACCAAATATTCAACAACCAAAATTGTGAATGCTCTGTTGACACTTATTTTCAGGATGCAGCAGGGAGCATGTCGCTGTTGTTTTTGCCAGTAAAGGCTCCCAATATCTGATAAATGAATGCCTGCAACCAATCGGAACACAAATTACCCAAGATGGGAACCTGAAAATCGTTGACGCTCGGTTGGCGCTCATTCTCAGGATGCGGCAGGGAGCATGTCGCTGTAGTTTTTCCAAGTAAAGGCTGCCAATATCTGATAAATTGATGTCTGCAACCAATCGGAACATATATTATCCAACATGCAAACTAAAAAATCATTGACGCTTCATTGACGCACAGTCTCAGAATGGGGCGGTGACAGTGTTGTGGTCTCTTTTGACAACAAAAGCTGCCAATACATTGGTTATGCATAACAGAAACCAAATCACTGTTTAATTACCATACTTATAAGACCACAAATTGTTAACGCTTTGTTGACGCTCATTTTAATGTATTGTGCATTCAACATCTACTCCCATAGAGAATAGTTTTCATCATGATTTGAACTTATTGGTAGTCTTTCTGACTGATTTAGACTTCGCCCTGTGGCAAAGCCAAGCACAGTAACATTATTGCACTGTTCGCTCTCACACGACTAAAATTTATGAATCTTGGCAAAAGCTTCATTGCACCTACTATACATATGGTTATCAACCGATATGCACAAGCTACTGCGCACCATTCGCCCATAATATATCTCTAACTAAAACTGTTGGTCAAGATATAGAAAAAAGCAGGTGAAACATTGATGCATTCTGTCCTACATTTTCTTCACTCCCGTATCCCTCCTTGTTTGGATTGCAACGACTGTCACCAACCCCTTTTCAACTAATTTTTGTTACTTCCATGTAGGCGAAATCAATCAAGGAACATTTGGTGCAGCGCTCACATCCCGCTGCTCTGGGCATTCCCGATCCTCGATGCTATTGTCTGGCTCTGTTGCAGATTCAACGTCCGCCACACAATCCTCTTTGCTGTCATTTGGGTTATCCAAGTCCCCATTCCAGTTAAGCTAATCTTCAGTGTCCGAAATGAATTCATATGCACTATCCTCATCACTTTCGACTGGATGATGGCTGATTCATCGAATTCAGCAGCCATTTAATATTCAAGTTCGACCTCCAGGGAGGTCCTTTGCAGACAAAGGTGGTGGCAAAGGAAATCATTCTGCCTATTTGAATGCAGCCGCACCATCATGTTGCAAGAGTGACCAGGATGCTTTGACGATCTCTTCCGTGTCTGAAGTGAATCCCACTGCGGTCATCTGCTTGTTTTGAGCGTGAGATTCCTTCTGTGTACTATGTAGACTTTGACTGCCCTGCCACATCTCGAAAATGCCGTGAACCTTGGCCATTCTTTGCAATGTCTTTACCTCCACCTCTTTCTTCATTTCCGAGTTGTTTTCTGTGTTTGTTGTATCCAATCCTGGGTCAGTGCCAGTCAAAATCCCATTGTTGGCTTGAGCAAACTGCCTTATAATGGCCTTCTTGTGAAAGGTCTAGCCTGTGGTTTTTGACTGCCTCCAGCTGATAACATCTCAGCCAAGGGAAGAGCTGCCCTCCACTCCGACACCATGTGGTATAATAGAGAATTTGTCGCATGCCCCATTGGAGAGATCATCGTACTTTGAGTGCGTGTCCTCCTGATGTCACCACCAGTCGGTTATGTCTGGTATCCGAAATGTACCGCTAATCTCCATTGGGTTAGAGTGGTAATCATTGAGATTTGGATTATTTTTCCCCCAGTACTTTGGTGCTTCAGGCGGCGAAGTCCAATAGAGCCTGGCGGTGGTCAATAAGCGTGCTGCGTGATTGCTTCGTCCGGGTATCATCTCAGCCACATTGTTAGGCGTTAAGTATTCTTCATCATCACTGGACACATCATATGGATTGAAGGATGATTGTCAGTATTCAGAAGCCGTTGCAGGAGGCATGATCTTGCTGGTCTGTAAGCTTTCGAGTTTTTTGACTGGCACATGTCGATGTTTGTCACAGTATTCATTCTGGACATACTTCAAAAATGCCTTTAGTATTGGGTGGTGTAGGATGTCTCGTCCTCAGGATAAATATCCGTTCCTTTGGGCTACTTTGTAAATGATCACAACTTCCGGAAAGGATCAAGGATATGTGCAGAAATGAGAAGTATGCCCATTGTTGGAGTCATTTCACAGCTCGCATCACGCCATCCATATGGTCGAACATATCATTCTACACTGTGATAATGTGATTCAATGTCACTGTATGCCTCTTGGACATCCACAGGGTCCAATATCAAAATGCCCTCAATACTTCCACGACATACTTCACAATGGTCCATTCATCTTGAGTTGTGAAAAGTGGCTGGTAATCAGTGCATTTTGGATTTTGAAGCCACTCACGTGTGAATTCCCGTAATCTGTAGACGCGCTCGACCAACTCCAGTGTTGAGTTCCAATGTGTCTTCACATCAATAATTCAAAGTACTGTGATACGGACTTTCGCTTTTCGACAGTGAATGAACTCGTTTCAGCGACCAGATGTCAGTATAATCAACACCGCAAGCATGCTCTGCTATATGAAGGTCAGTTTCAGGACTTTCAAAATATCATGAAATTCGTACTTTCTCAATTATCTTTGCTAAACGTGGTCTCATGGCCAACATCATATTGATTCTTGTATTGCCCTCTTTTCGAAGTCTTTTACTCTTCCCGATATCTATTCTTTCATTCTCTCCAACTTGCTGCTTGCGCTCATGGGCTTCCCAAGACTTGGTGTGGCCTCTTACATGGAGACTGCTCCTGAACGCACTTAGAGCCAGCTGTATGATGTGCGACATTCATGGTATGTGATTTCTCAATGCAGGTCACTCGATTCCAGAAGCCTGAAGTGTTGATTGCAGCTTACAAGTCATCGAGTAATTTGATGACGCAATATCAGTCATAATACCAAGCAAATGGCCATCCGCAAGCTCAAAATAATCAAGTACGCCCTTCACAAGTACGGTTAGTCTTGCTCGAGTATGTTGGCCTATGAGCGATCATCCTCAATTAGATTTCGAAAGTGAAATAGAACAGTCAATCAACATCATCAAAAGCCAGTTGAACTTCACGCAATGCCCAATTTCAATCCATATAGTAAGCAATGACTGACGTTATGGCTAGTTTGTTGGATGATATCCATCCGTCCAGAGTTAAACTAACTTTATTTCGTGATGGCAATTCCTTCTTAATTGTATCCATGGTCAGCGCATATTCCCTCTGGCAAGTGTTGCTAAGGGTCATAGCGGACGGCAGCACTAGTTGATCACGTAATGCCTTATGTGGCTGTCATCGCTCCAGACTTGATATTGTGTTCCATGGAATATGAGCCGACAGGAATCCTAATATGAGGTAGCTACTACATGTTTCTTGGTGAAATTCAGCAGTTTCAAAGTCCTTGGCTACCAGTTTGGAATGTTTTGTCTCTCATTTTGTTCAATATGGTTTAACCTGGACGACAAATATGATGTGCCTCTGCGAACTTACTATTATGATTCCTCAGCTTCTTTGCCTCTTCAGGATTGCCAAAGCTGTTTCATCGACCGTCGAACTAGTCAATTTAGTAGCCTCTGACTCTGTGAATTTGTTTAACTTGCTTTTGCCAGTAAGTATTACCCCATTAAGCTGGTCCCATGTTCTGGTGGATGGCGAAGAACTTGATGACAAACGATACATATGATGGCAGGGCTGCCAGAATCATCAATTCCCCAGTGTAAATAGAATTGCCATGAAGGCGCATATCTAGAATTATTCCAAGCAATAGGCCTCTTCAAGCTTCGATTTATTGAAGCCCACCAAGTATTGAAGATGATTTCCAAAGTAAGGTCATTCACATCACGAATAAAGATACCTTCGTGTTTGGAAGAGATCATAACCTTGCCCACGGAGATGTTCAAAGATTTTGAATGTGACATGGCACTAAGAATTAGAAAGCTAGGTAATTCGACTTGGCAGACTGCCGAAAGTAACGATACTGTACAGCGGACTGCGGGTTCTTGAATAGTGTCTCTACAGCTACAATTCAGAAAATCAGATCTGTAAGACATTGCATGCATAGTTGTGAAGTTGTATACAAGGACAGATTGCAAAGACTGACCGCGTAAAACTCAATTTTTGACCAGTACAATGCAGTTCATTGCTGTGTAGCATTCTGAGCCTCCACAAAACTGTTGACGCTCTGTGGGCACTCCATTGTACGAGGCGGACGCAATATCATCACTAGCATGTTTGCCAATATTGGCTGATGATAGGTTCATTGTGGCTTATCTGCGATCCATTGCTGTTAGATTAACCAAGATGCAAGATCAACAATCATTGATGCTCAGTTGACCCTCCTGTGACGCTCCGTCAATGCTCATTTTCGGATATGCTTACGATGTTATTGTAAGCATTTTTGCCAGGAAAGGCGGCCGATCGTTCGATTATGGATCAATGTAGTCCCATCGCCGGTGAAGTTTCCAAGATGCAATGCCTTAAATCATGGACTCTCCGTTGACACTCAATTTAAAGGCATAGTGACGATGTGGTCGAACGCCTCTTTGTCTAGAAAGGAGGCCAATTGTTCAATTATGGGTTAATGTCACCGCACAGCCCTGGCATTTTCGAAGATGCAAGGCCAGTAGCCATTGACACTCAGTTGATGCTTATTTTTAGGACATAGTAGCGATGTTTTTGCAACCATTTTTGCTCAGAAAGGCGGCTGATCGTTCGACTATGGCTTAATGTCGCCATACAGCGCTTGCATTTTCCATTATGCAAGGCCAAATCTCATTGACGCTCCGTTGACGCTCATTTTTAGGACATAGTAGCCATGTTGTCGCAAGAATTTTCAACTAGAAAGGCGGGCTATAGTTTGATTATGAGTTAATGTTGCTGCGAAACGCTCTGGATTTGCCATGTTGCAATTCCAAAAATTGTTGACAGTCCATTGACATTCATTTTTAGGAGGTAGCAGCGATATCTTTCCCCGCACTTTTGCACATGAAGGTGGCTGAGAGAATGATTATGGGTTAATCTTATTCAAGAGCCTTTAGATTATCCAAGATGCAAGACCAAAAATCGTTGACGCTCTGTTGACCCTATTTTTTAGGAGGTAGTAGTGATATCGTCTTTAACATGTTTGCCCATAAAGGCCACCAATATTCTAATTATGGCTAAATGCCGTTGCACAGCCCAGTGATTATCCAGGATGCAAGACAAGAAATCGTTGATGCTCCGTTGACACTAATTTCTATAATGGGGCAAGGAGCGTGTTGCTTGCCATTTTACGGATTAAGATGGCCAATTCTTCGTTGTCGGACGGATGCGACTATGTAGCCATATGATTGCTGAATGTGTAAGACTATAAATTGTTGATGCTCCATTGACACTCACCTTTGAGCTCATCTTAGAGACATACCAACAGTCATTGGATACTCAACAATTGGACAAAAAATGCATACAGTCTTTATTAGCAGCCAGTATACTGTTTCTAGGTATTATTTGTTTAAATCCAAGATCTTCGAGACATCTCAGTTTGTGAGCCACCACTATACACATCATCTGCGTGATGACTGATGTAGGTCCATTACGTTTCAGTGCTTTCAGTCAGCAATTTACGGCATGAAAATCCAAGCACTAGTGTTAGATATTTATAGCCCGACGTTCTCACCATTCCTTATCCAGCCCAATCTCCACGATTTGCATGATGTGTGATTAGCAATTTTCAATTCAAGACCATATGCAGGAGGTCTGAGCGGAGCGTTATATCATTGGCTGCATGGATCAATGCTGTCTGATGGCTGTCATTTATCCAGGTTTGGGATGAGCTTTGACCGCTACTTCTATGAGTTGTATGACATCACTGATTTAAACATTGTTAGTAAACATCATCTCAAATTTAGGTTTTGCTTTATCATTTAACCGTACCAGGCAACACCATATACAGTTCATTGCCTGTCAATTAAGATGATTTGGAGCCTAGAACATTCGCATGGCCTGTACGACCCTTGCACAGACACTCACAAATAATCCGATCTCACAATTTGGTCACCGAAATCCAGAAAAAGCTGACATACAATAATGTAGGTATCAATTGCTTTTACATGAAATACATCGTCAACAATACCTATTTGGCTATCTACTCCTCAGGTGATGCAGGAGCCGTCACCATGTCTTTGTCTGAATACAATTTCTATATAGTAATGAACTCGGGATGCTATATGCAGCGGTCAAAGCTTACTGGTTGGACTGGCTTCACAATCTCCATCTGTGACGAATCAGGCCCCGCGTCAGGCGTCAGAGATACTATGTCATTGACTGCCTGAGGTTTCTCTAAATCCAGCCTCATTTGACTACTGCCCGGTCAGAACGTTACTTGTGGCATTTGTCATTGTCCAGGGACGATATTAACATCCTGCACAAGCTTTCCAAATGTTGTCGGTAATGGTGTGGCTGCAGTCCTGTCTGTTTGGGGCTTCACAACTGCTGGAACCTTTAAGTCTGTCATCCCGTACTTCATATCTCTCTCATGGTAGTATCCCCTCATCCCGGTTGCGTCAGTTCATCAAGTCTCATCTGCTTCTGCCAAAAGCTTTCCATGTGGTGTTGTACCATTTTGGAGATTGTGCCCATCACGCAGACTGGTTCGTCATCTTCACTCAGCTTGCCAAGCTCTGTATCTTCTTCATCATCATCCTCGTCTTCCCCATCGTCCTGATCTTCAGAACTTGAAAGATCGCTCAGACTGTCTCCAATAGCATTCAATATCTCCTCAAATGTTGTTTCGGGCTTTGTGGTTGTCGATCGTACCTTTTGAACATTTCTCATATGTTCCTGCTCTTGCATGATCGCTGTCTCTGCGTCTTGAACTCGCTTCCTTGCCACTACGGTCTCTCTATCCACATAGTACTCGATCCAGTTGTCTTTCTCGTCGTTGCTTAACAAGTGTGTTTTCTGTCTTTTCTCTGCTGAAAGCTTCTTTGTTAATCGTAAGCTGCCCAATGCTCCCAATGCTCGAACCCTTTCTGCCTCCAAACCACTATTGCCTTTATTTGTGTGATGACGTCGTCGTGTGGATAGCTTGGTCGAACTGCCGTATTTGCCTGCCGGAAATGGCGAAAGGTACTTTTTTGGAGCATTGACCATTGTTTCTGGTGTTGACCTTGTTGTTGGGCGAGATGTTGGATGTTGCAAGATATGGACCACATGGAGGCAAGCTGCTTCTCTTATGTCAAGGTTGGTAGGTTAGATCAATTTGAACAAAGCAAAATCAGCGTTTTGGACATCACTTCATTGGGAATAATCATGCTAACAGTACATTATAACTTGATGCTTAGCGTGTGATTCATGTAGGATCACAGCGATGTCTTGAGACAAACATCACCAGATGTCCTTTCCGTTGAAAAATGACTTTCGCATATCTATCACACATGCGATGTCAGCTGTCGTTCATCACGATGTATCCCTGTAAACAAACAAACAACATCGGACCAACTTACTGCAAATTGCAGGACTTTCGGAATCCCCTGCAGCTATACGCAGTGCAGCTATATGCAGCAGGATTCAGCTTGAATTGAAGGCAGAAGTTGGCTGTCACTCATTCCATTTTGACTTATAGCCAATTATATAATGTTCAGGACTTCCCACTTCTTTTCATGATCATCTTCCTCCCCTTTCCACAACAGCAAGTCATGGCTCCAGAAACAATTCAACCAGGTGCGATTGCCGCCGAATAGAGCCAGATGACAGGCACTTCAACCAATGTACCACCCTGTGACACACAGCCGCAACGCAGAGACCAGTTGGTCCACCGCAACGCTGCAATTGTAGCTACCGAATATATGACCCAGGACACACATTTAAAAAAGGTCCTAAATACCGCAAGCTGCATCTATACAAAGCGGCATGCGATGGGATGTGAGTCAATCCATATCAATGTAGATGCCGGTCAACTAACAATATAAAGCACAGCTGGGGTACGTAGAGAGTTACGTTACCAATTTATTGCTGCCCATAATATTAAACCTCCATCGTTGACCAAGGCCTTTGTCTGCACAGTCCACCAAATTGAACATCACAATGTTTTCAGTTCTGGGAGTTTTGCAGATGAATATCGTGATAAAGGTCCACGGGACTGCACGAAACAGCAGTTAAAGACCTTTGAAAAGGCTACAGTGTTGTATATGGTTGAGCTAATAGCTGAATCTCACTTTAGAAGTAGCAACTAATTTCCTGTAGGTTTTCAACATGTCAGCTACTATGGCAAGACAAGAAGGTTGGGTACAGCTTGAACAGTCCGACATGTGTCTTGCCTGGAATATGGCCAAAATGGCCAATGAAGGGGGTTCGTATGCAGCAATAGAGGAAACACAACAACTAACGAAGAATCCATGCACCAAAGTCCGAGAAGAAAAGAAGCAGGTTGTTGTCTTTCCCAGGCATAACAAGGTGAAAGCTGGGATAGAAAGACACCCGGCAATGGTTCGTGAAAATCAAACAGATGGCAGTCTTCCATGCCCACATGGCACAGCAAAGAATCCACAAACATGCTGGAGACACAAAGGCACATGTGCACCTCCACCATGACGGGCACCGCTGCAGCCCGCAACACCACTTGCTCCATCTGTTGACAGTGAGAGAACTCAAAGCTCCAAAACAGAAGGAGTGCCACCCGAATAGGTGTATATGCATACTCCACTTCCCTGCACTCAATTTTTCAATCCTCATCCATATGCCAAGGATCGCATGCATGATTGAGATTTTATTCCAGATTTGCTGACTGATGAAGGTCCATCCACAGGTTAGTACTCTATCAGCTGCGTGGTACTGCAGCTGACAGCCATTTTGTAGACGACAGCAGCCTTTTCAGTGAACCTGACAGTGAAGACCAGGGTTGACTGAATGGAACGGGATTTTTGAGCAATACCATTATCTACAATTAGTGGATACTTTGAAGTATATTTTAAAGGGTATATTTATATGCATCATTAAAGAACAATGTAGTAATAAAGGAGAACGTACATGAACAGCACAGAACGGCTGCCACAAGACCATCATTGATATACTATGCCAAAGTAAATGGTTCCATATTGCGGATACGCCTGTGGCAAAATGAGCATCAATGGAGCATCAACGATTATTTGTCCCATAAGTCAGGTAGGTGAAATGTGAATTAGTCGTTGTTATATACAATTGCAGTTTTAGCTGCCTTTATAGGCAAAAGAGAGAGCAACACGCTGCCTGCCCCATTCTGTCATTGAGCATCAACAGAGCGACAACGATTTTTGGACTTGCATCTTGGGTAATCCAATTGGCGAATGATTGCAGACATCTATATACCGGGAATTGGCAGCTTGTATAGGCTGATACGCATGGGATGTTCGTGTGACAGCCACCCAGACAATCACAATTTAGTTCATTTTCAATGCTGGGACTCAGTGATTCTGAGTGTTTTGGCCTATATAACTGGTCACAACTTTCTATATAGCCATTAATGGCCACATTACGCTTTGATTAGCCATAATGCGAACTTAAAAATCGTTGAGGCTCCATCGATGCTCATTTTCATGATCAGGCAGGGAGCGCGTCACTTTCTTTTTGGCCTATAGAGGCGGCCAATACTGTCAGTATGGATTAAAACAGCCAAGTCTCTGATCAATTACCTGACTTACAAGACCAAAAATCATTGACCCTCGGTTGACGCTCAGTTTCAGAATTGAGCAGGGAGCATATCGCTTTCTCTTTTGCCTATAAAGGCAGCCTGTCCGTCATTCATCAATGTCTGTGACCAATCGCCATGCAAAGTAACCAGGATGCAAAGCCAAACATTGTTGACGCACCGTTGACACTCATTTTCAGAATGGGGCAGGGAGTATGTCACTCTTTCTTTTGCTCAGAAATGCAGCCTATACCTCATTTATAAACATCTGCTTCCAATTGCCACTCAGATTACCCAAGATGCAAGACCAAAAATCATTGACTCGCCATTGACTCTCATTGTCAGAATGGGGCAGGGAGCATCTCTCACTTGTTTTTGATTATAAAGGGGGCCAATACATCAGAAAGCGACAACGATATGCCAATGTAAATTTTTTGCGATCAGCAATAGGATATCGGAATGTGACCATAGATAGCAAAACATGAAAACCGGAACCTAAGACTGGAACTGACAGGTGTAGCCAAGCCTGGCATAATCCGCAGGTTTTCGAGTATAGGTCAGGGTTTGGCCCACCAGGATGCAGCAGGTCAGGTTTTGAAACGGGTTTGTAATATAACTGAACTATTCTAGCGGTCCAAACCCGGACCTGTTGCTAACACTATCCCTGCCTCTTAATTGGTTTCTTGATGACTTCTCTATTTATTCTTGTTGTATATGGGTATATTAGTAAGCTTGTAGTATCATGTATGTTCTTATGCTAGTGAGTATATTTATATATAGTGTAAAATGGAAATATACAATATGGTAATGAGTAGGTATCTGTATTCTGTAATTCTGAAATTTGTACCAAGAATAGTTTTTGTTTTTTTCTGATAATATAACTTCCATTCAGTCAAATATCAAATACAGTACTTGTTATTAAGATATACATTATTTTTATTGGCCTTTAGGCCATATATTTAATATCCAACTTTGTATCTTATTTAACTTCAGTGTGGAAGATATTTAATTTTACTATTTTATTTGTAGTTGTCATTCATACTACTACAGTTGTTTTATTTTTTGGAGTTTTATTCTATAGTATTAGTATACCGTGAAGTTGGTCCCCACTCAGGTATTCACTTGTTGATTGTATTTGTAGAAAACAATATAGTCTAACCGCCACCCATTCTCATGAAGCGTCAGAATGCACTAGTTATATAGCAAGCTTGACTATATCTATCCAACAACCAACCAATACCAAACCCCCACTTCGAGTTTACCTTGTAAGCTAAGGAGCGTATCGAATCACAGAATCTCCCTATTCCAGTAAAGCGCATAAAATCATCCAGTAAAATAAATTCTCATGATTCAATAAAACGATGTCGAGTAGCGTTTGTACAATCCAAATTTCAGTCTGCCAGACTAGGTAAACCCTCTCCTCGCTTTCAAGTGTTTGGTCCAAATCGCCGGACTCTGACAGCTCTACCACCAACCTTTAACAGGTTTTATACTTTGATCCCGTGTCTCCACCAGGGCTCCCCCACTAACTCCCTCTGGCGTAAACCCGTGTACCTTAACTCTATACAAACAAGTAAATTGTTCGTTGCCATGGTTTTCCTTAATCACAAATGCCACAATATTGACTGTCACACCAATTTTAATCATATCTACTGGCAGTGCAAAGCTTTGTGCGTTATTTTGCTCAATATTGAACTCAAAAGTGTCAAGTTTCACAAACTCGCGACCATTCTTGTCGATGGCTTGATGTACACTCGAAGATAGTGGCGCATGTTGCATGATGCGAGATGTTGCATACTTTTTGCCAGACTTTTCCGCGAGACGTATAGCATGACTTTCAACCACAGCACGATCAGTAAGATTTTTAATTTGAACCCAAAACTCCACAATCTTGGGCGCAGAGGTATAGTCAGGAGACAATAGCTTCGAAACATGCTCTATTGTGACATGACTGGGATAGATTTTCTCCGAAAGGCGAATGGCAAGCGTGCCATATGATCCGGGGAAGGGCCAACACTCCCCGACATCAGTAGTGGGCATGATAGCGGTTACAGGATGAGGTACATAGCGCCCGTTGAAAGCGGAAAATACATGCCCCCACAGCCACGATGAAACACTTTGATCGAGACCATGTTCGTACGACGGCGAAGTCAGATAAGGCCATACTGCACCACCCGCGATCTTATTGGCATAGTCCGGAATTTGTATTCCAGAATTTGAGGGAAAGCCCAAACGCTTTTGAATAGTTGTGCCACCAGACTGTGCTGATATTCTCTGTGCAACATGAGAAGCAACTGAAGATGCAGTAGCAGTTGCACTTCGGATAATGGAGGAACACTGGTGGTCGACTGACGATATGAAGGAAGACAGACGATCGCTCTGCTCCAGTTCAAAAGATGTGCTGAATGTACTGAAATGCTCATCAAGTAAAGGTCGCAGTATAGCTTGATCCCACTGGCGTTGATACTCCTCAAAGATACCATGAACTATCAATATCACTGCGTCTGAAGTCAACACCACCCCATTCCCGGTATCATTTCCGATCCCGATATGATTCTTCAAAGCTTCATCAACTGTATCGGAAATGGTAGTTCGGAGACGTTCCTCGTTGTCCTTCATAAAGGATTGCCAGCTTGGAACAGCCTTAATAGTATCTGAATTCAGCTTCCGAAATTCCTGGTCGAATTTTTGCGTGATAAATATGTTGAAGAGTTCATGAAGGGCAATTTTGAACGGTTCAGATATTTCGACACTACCATCTGGTTTGAGCGTTGCAGCTAGTACGCTTGGAAGAGCGTCTTGAACCGCTTGTGTTACCCAGTCCCTATTATGTTCCGGACCAAGTTCATCCGCTCGTTTGCCAGCTCGCTCCAACTCTGCAATATTTTGCCGATTTTGTTCAGTGCTTTTCTGAAGACCGTCAAGCTGATCTTTGATGGACGATAAGATAAACTTCGTTTCTTTCGCGTTTTGCACCGAAGTCGAAGACGCCATTGCCGAATGTGAGGAAGCTCTCGACAAAGCGTATTTCAGGTCGGACACACCATCATAAAACTGTCGTTGGAGTCGGGAATCCACATATCCAAGTCTCTTCTCCACCGCAAGCAGGCGTCTGACAAGGTCGGAAATGTTACTCGGTTCCTGAGATGGAGGTCTATAAGTATAATCCTGCCCCTGGTCGTTTCCGGTGCCACTCACATCTGGAACGGAGAGAAAGAACTGCAATGCTAGTAATATGGCAAACAGCCATACTATCACAAAAAATATCCCTGGTACAATCCACTGCGCGGATATGTAGTACCATTGGAAAAATCTGTCGAAAATGTTTGGTGGTCGATTGTCCAAATCCCGCTCACATTGGTATTGTCTTCTGGATTTCCGTCTGGTAGCTGCAGATTCTATAAGAGCGACACCGGCCTTCCTTGGTGGACGACGCCCTCCGCCACCTCTCCCTAACGATCTTCCATTCGCACTTTCGTTCTCTTTGTCGCCAGAATTTGATTGGTGGGGTGGATTATTCCCAGGTCCATTAGCGCTTCCCTTTCCTCCAGCTACTCTATATAAACCGGATTTGCCACGTGCATCTTTACCGCCTCCAGATGTCATGGCGGTCTCCAACCCACCTCGTATTCTAGTAGATCGTCTTGGTGATATGAGCGGGATGTGAGTTCCGGATGCTGCGGCCAGGTCAAGCTTATCAAGAGACTGTGCGCAGGTGACTTTAACTGCACTCGCATGTGCTGTGGGTGCTGGTGCTGGCGCTTCAAGATTTTGGTGCTGCTCTAATCCGGAGGTACCGTGCTCATTCGCTGACTGGCCTTGACCAGATCCTAGCCCAACAATACCCTTCCTGACCTTCATAGTGACTACCGGATCAATTACAAACTCACTAGTGAAGGTCCCATTATTTTCTATCGCCGAAAGCGCCGAAAGATCATTCATTTCTACCAAGGTTAGAACTGGTTAGCTCATGAATCGACCGATAGCGCAACGCCTGAACGAGATCCTACCTGAAGTTGCGCTTGTACTCGCGTCTGTTTGCTCCCGCGAAGTGCGGACGGTCCCTTGCGATTTTGTGGGAGAAGGTGGAGGCATGGACTCACTGCGCCTGGCAGCTAATTTCTCTAACTCTACTTGCTCCACCCGGATTCTTGCTTCTATCTCATCTTTCTTCGCTTGAATAGCGTCGGCCAGCCGTACCCTGGTATCAGACAGTCGCGGGGGTTTAGGTACGTTCGTAGCCTTAGAGCCATAGGAGTGATTGGATATAGGAGATATATACGGAAGTTCGGAGGAGACTGGTAGTGTGGGTTTCTTGCGATTGTCACCGCCTGCCCCACCGCGAATCCTACGGGAAGGTGGCGTAGAAGAATTAAACATGCCGCCAAGAGTACTGGATGCAAGTGTATCGTTAGCACTTGCAGCAACGATCATTTCTGCGGAGGGCTATCTCTGGCGGAGAGAAAAGTGTTTGGGAATAGAAGCAAGCAATCGCTACTAACCGAATGGCAAAGGAAGCGAATATTTCCGATATTATATGAAGCCGGCAAGCAGGTAATATAGCAAGGCAAGTTCTTTGTTCGTAAACTGTTGCGTATCTATTGCGCTGGATGAGACGTTCTATTGTACCATTATGGTTATCCAGAGAAGACGCTTTGTGTACGTGCTCGAAGAAGTTGAAACGCTATGGAACCAGATAAGTGAACACACACCGTATTGGTAGTGAGACGTGTACGAAGGCAGTGCCAAGGCGATAACGATAGAGGTGTTAATGGCGAAGGTGACGGTGATGGAATGGATCAGTTGTCTGTATCAGTTCGCTGAACCACGTCACCATGTGCGATACCTATAAATGGTACCTCACTGACAACTAACAGACAATCCTCTTCAGCGTGGGACCCATCAATTCTTTCCTGGAAGTTATAATTTACATCTGCTACAAACATTTCATTATAGGTACTCTACGTATTACATCTGTTGAGGGTAACCACCACCACCCATCAAATCCCTTTGGCCACTTGCATATTTCAAGCAAAAAATCCCAAAACAAACTATCTTAATTACGAAACCTCTGGCACACAATTCGCAGAAATCAGAGTAGACATAGGTTTGCAAAGCACAGTAATTCCAGATTAGGATTTATTTTGATTATGGTTAAAAAGACAACTTTAGTATGAAATTTTGATAAATAGCAAGAGATCGATATATACATCAGTCTCAGGTCACCCAATACAGTTAGATCTAACTGGATGAATCCAGTTTAGTCCAGTTGAAAACAATCTAAAAAATGTAAAATAGACTGTATCTGGTTTCAATTTATTAACAGACTCTATCATTACATCAGTTTGATGACATCCAGTTAGACTCTCCTGGTTGTATAGTTGAATTGGGAAACTGACATTTTCAAACTTAACTTCAGTTAAATATTTCAAATATAGTAATTTCTCCTAGTAGTTAAGCTATTTTGATTTAACTTTCTGATAATTATTTGAAAATACCCATGACTATAATAGAAATATAAAAACTATTTTGCAATAATTGTTGAAATCAAATACTGCAAAATTTAAACATTCAAATTATATAGCTTATCAGAAGGTACATGAAGATAGACTACTATTCTATATTTGATAGTTGATATATAGTACAATATAAGTACTTATCCACAAATGTAAAGATAATATATGATATAGTCAGAGTTAGTGATAAATAGTACACAATAGGTATAGGTATATTTCAACCTTTTCTGATTAGTGAATACAGTTAAAAATTGAATAAATTTCAATTTTGCAACTATTTTTTTACCTTTCTATAACAAATATTGCCAAAAATACTATCTAGTTATATTATTTAGTTTATCAGAAATAGAGTCAAAAATATTTGACAATTGCAAAGCTTTACAATTGTGGTAAAACTGATAGAAGAAATTGATTTCAGTAATACTTTACAATGAGTGTTTAAAACACTTGACATATTATATGCAAATAATTCTGGCAATTCTTATACTTTGTTGATAACAATTCGGGGAATATTTCCTAAAGAGATTTAGTAAAGTTTCACCTCTACTTCACTGGGTAAAATAACCATCCACAATATGTAACTCTGAGAATAGATCTATTTGGGGTGATAATCTGTACCATATATTATGGGTGGAACTCCTACATTCCATGAACTTGCATGTTGACTAGATTACTATGATATGCATGAGATTATGCACACTTAATAGTATACATCATACCTTGTTTAACTAAACAGCCAAATGCACATCATTAGAAACATCCAAGTAACATCTGACATGAACATCAGCACAATGTATTTTAGTTGCTTGGAGCCTTCAGGAGTGTCTCAGAGGATATGGAGTGCAAACTTTGAAGTGTCAATTTCAGGAGAGTATCAGACCATAGGATGGCATTCCGGCTGATCTTCAGAGTGACTGGGATCACTGATGACTGGTACAGGATTATCATGGAAGTGATTGTGATAATTTTGGATACTTGTTGGAGTGCCGGTGACAAGTCTGGGAGTGCTGACGACAAGTCTGGGAGTGCCGGCGGCAAGCCTAGGGGCACCTCCAATCACTGAAGAGCACTTCTGGAAAAACAACATCTTCTTTGGGAAAGCTGCTGGTGCACCTAAAAATCATAGCTACTACTGATTGTTCAATGGTTTTTACAACTTATGTATTCAGTTTGTATTTTCATCTACGTAATAATGTATCTATGTATCTATATAGCTACCAAATCTACATACAGTATATTTGGACTGGCTGCAGGCATTGCTTGAGAGCAATTCAAGGTGTGCCTGAAGATGACAATCGAGTGTACTCAGAGATGCAATTAGAGGCCATGATCAATTGTGTTTGGAGATGCACTTAGAGGCCGAGATCGAGTGAACTCCAAGATGCAATTGGAGGCCATCATCGAGCGAGTTTGGAGATGCACTTGGGGGCCGAGACCGAGTCAATGCAGATACACTTGGAGGCTATGATTGAGCGAGGTTGGAGACTGACTTGGAGGCCAAGATTGAGTGGACTCAGATGCTATTGGAGGGCGTGATTGAGAGAGTTTAGAGATGCACTTGGAGGCCGAGATTGAGTAAACTCAGATGCACATGGACGCTGTGATTGAGCAAGTTTGGAGATGCACTTGGAGGCCATGATGGGATGAGATTGGAGGAGTAATTGGAGGCAGTCGATGAGAGGTGCGCCGAGTAATATGACTCTATTCATTAGTTAGTTAACACGCATCTGTGGGAATGTGATAAGGTAACTTAAGCTTTGATCTCTCATGGAGAGCTGGCTGGTGGCAGTCGATCATGTAAGGAGGCATGCTGGAAGCTGAAGCTATATTGAGGGGTCAACTCGTAATTGTGAGAATGAAGAGAAGACTTACAATATTGGGTGGAGGGTATATTCGGTGTGGGCTGTATTCGGTGTATGCTGTATTCAGTTTATACTGTATTTGGTGTACACTGTATTTGGTGTATGCTGTATTTGGTGTATGCTGTATTTGGTGTATGCTGTATTTGGTGTATGCTGTTTTCGGTGTATACTGTATTCGGTATATGCTGTATTTGGTGTATGCTGTTTTCAGTGTATGCTGTATTTGGTGTATGCTGTATTTGGTGTATGCTGTTTTCGGTGTATGCTGCATTCGGTGTATGCTGTATTCGGTGTATGGTATTTTCGGTGTATGCTGTGTTCGGTGTATGCTGTATTTGGTGTATGCTGTATTTGGTGTATGCTGTAATCGGTGTATGCTGTATTTAGTGTATGCTGTGATCGGGGTATGCTGTATTTAATGTATGATGTACTCGGGGTATGCTGTTCACAGTGTTGACTGATGATCATGGCACAGAGAGATAGAGAGGGATTACGCAACTTTGTGTTCTGCGATAATGGTAGAGTTGTGGAATACAATGAGAGATAGGGGATGAAGATGGCAACAATATGGAGGATACAAGCCGAGATGAGAAATCGGGCGAACTACTTGCCTGATTGGGTTTGGAAGACCTTGTATTAGTGTTATTACCCGCTGCATCCGGTCTTATACCTGCCGTATTGGGCATTATAAATTGACTTGCACACGAAATTCTCTAAGTCCCAGTTTCTCATGATGATTTCCCTCATCTCCTCCCATCTCTCTCTTTTTCATCCTCAACTCCACCAGCACCGAAGAACACAATGTTCAGTCAATGCTCTCTATCTCTCCATGGCATGATCATGAGTTAACACCAAGTAGCGCATATACTGAGTACTGCATCATCCGAAGATGAAGTGTCTCCCACTCCCAGCCAGTCTCATCTCACATCTTGGTGGACCTGCTTTTAGTCAATTCTATACATTCCGACAATCACGAGTTAACCAATGAATAGGCTCTCAGCTCCCGCCACGCCTTCTTCCCAATCCACTGCCTTGAGATCTCACCGTCCAAGTACTCCTCGAATCTGGATCAATCATGCCCTCCAAGTGCATCTCCAAATTCATTCCATTATGGCCTCCAAGTGCATCTGTGAGTTCACTCCATCCCAGCCTCCATGTCCATCTCCAAACTCGCTTGATTACAGCCTCCAATCGCATCTCCAAGTTCATTTGATCTTGGCCTCCAAGTACATCTCTAGGTTCACACTATCTCAGTGTGGTGAAACAGAGGAGCTCTGTTGGCATCCAAGGGGAATTTGTGCAAATGAGCTGTTTTGGCTCGAGGAGAGTAGAAAGAGAGGGTGAGAGAATATGTATGGGTACCCGGCTGTGAGGAACCAAACCAATTGCGTGGATCTATGAATGCTCGGCAAGAGTAGGTGGGGCCAATTGCTGGGCAAGATAGACTGTGTCCAGAACATATAATGAGATGATGTCTATATACTTCTCTGAATCTCCCTACGCCCCCACTCCCCTGCCGACTCGTAGTGTTAGCAGCGGTTCCAACATGCTAGACCAGTTCCGGGTTATAGTTGGGACCGGAACCGTACAGTTGCAATGGGTTTTACCTCATGAAAACCCGGACAGTTGCAATTGGGCCGGTTTCACCACCAAAAACTCGGCATTTCAACCAGACAACTTTGCCTCCAATTGAGTTTTTGAGTTCTAACCGTATCAGGACATGATGAGCATGCAAGATGTGCAGTTTCAAAAGCTCTTTGACCTCCATAATTCAGATTTGTGATCCGACCAATATTCCTGTAGTTGCTATCAATAACCCGCAAATTTCTGTCAAAATTTGCCCTGATTTCACAGCCACATAACGAATATCAGTCTGATTGCATATCTGAATGCTGAAGGTAAAAGAGCTTGTAGAACTACACAATCTACTTATTCATCATGTCGTGATCCAATTAGAACTCAAATACGTCATTGCAGCCAGAGCTGTAGTAACCATAAAGTTGGAACTGCGGTCTGGTTCCAATCCGGCTCAAACCCACCATTCTATGTCCAGTCCATATAACAACTCGCCAAGACAAAGCGCATCAGGTTTTTGGAAGAGTATGGAACTGAACAGAACTGATTTTCTGGTCAAATCCTGGACCTCTGGCGGAGTACCTGGACCTGTCGATAACACAACCCACTCGTTGGTCGTCGCTTGGTCCGTCTCTGTCATCGCAGTATTGGTGTATGCCCTCAGCCAGCTTCCCCCTGCCAAACTGAATGGTGGTGGTGGTGAGAACTGGATTTTCTCGCCACGATGGCCCCCAAGTGAATCTCTAATTTCAGCAAATTGTAAATCAGTCCGGAAGCCCCATGCAAACCTCCCAGACACTCCGGTAGACCTCACCAGTGCTCCCAAGTCATTCTAGATGCTCCTAGGCCCCCCTGGAGCTAAGCAAAGTGCTCTCAGACTCTGTAAGAGCATTCTCAAGTGCTCCTAAAAGCACCTGCAGTTATGGAGATGCATTCAAGATACTACGAGATTTGACTTACGGGATAGTCTAATTTTGGAGCAGTTGAGACCTCTTTGCAGCTCTGCAGGAGACTTAGTGTCATACTTTCACAGCAGTGGTTCTTAGAGTTCCATAACCACAGGGCATTTCGTGTATCAGATTAGTCTTTGGTACAGTCACAAGATTCGCTACATTATAATATGGCATGTATTGTCTATCTAAGTCTCTTTATGTATATACATATGGCCAATCTGGCTGCAGAGGTCACTGGAGCGCAATCGCAGGAGCACCTGCAGATGCTGATTGAGAGAATTTGGAGATGCACTTGGAGGCAATGATAATGTGAATGGGGAAATGGGCTTGGAGGCCAAGATCAAGATAAACTCAGGGATGCACTTGGAGGCCGTGATCGAGTGGATTTGGAGATGCATTTGGAGGCCGAGATTGAGTAACTGAAAGATGCACTTGGAGGCCGAAATCAAGTTGAACTCAGAGATGCACATTGAGGCCGTGACCAAGCGAGTTTGGAGATGCATTTGGAGGCCGAGATAGTGTAATTGAGGGATGCACGTGGAGGCCGTGGTAGAGCGAGAGTCGGGATGCACTTGGAGGCCATGATCGAGCAAGTTTGGAGATGCACTTGGAGGCCAAAATTAAGTTGAACTCAGAGATGCACTTGATGGCCGAGATAGATTGAGTTTGGAGATGCACCTGGAGGCCGTGATAGAGCGAGTTTGGAGATGTACTTGGAGACCATGATCGATTGAGATTAGAGGAGTACTTGGAGGTGGCCGATCTTGAGGTGGTAGATCGGAAGGGAGGTGTGGCGGCAGTTGAGACTGTATTCATTGGTTAACTCGTAATTGTGGGAATGTAGAGAGTTGAGTACAACAAGGTCCGGTGAGAGATGACAGACTGGCTGGGAGCAGTAGACAGTCAATCTTAGGATAATGCTGTACTCGGTGTATGCAGTACTTGGTGTATGCTGTACTCGGTGTATGCTACACTCAGTGTCAACTCATGATTATTGCATGGAGAGATAGATAGGGCTGACTTAACTTCGTGTTCTTAGGTGATGGTAGAGAACGAGAGGGATGAGAGAAGATGGAGGAAATCATCATGAGAAACTGGGATGTAAGAGAATTCTGTGTGCAAGTCAGTTTACTGTTCCCGATATGGCAGGTACTACTCCCGATCCGGCGGGGAAAAACACGGATACGAGCTCTTCTAATCCCAATCACACAAGTTGTACCCCTGACTTCTCATATCCGCTTGTATCCTCCATATCGTTCCCATCTTCATCCCCCTTCTCTTTTTCTCTACCGCCATCGCAGCACACAAACGTAAGTCATCCCTCTCTACCTCTGCATGCCATGATCATGAGTTAACAATGGGTACAGAATACACCGAGTACAGCATACAACAAGTACAGCATACACCGAGCACTGTATCCATCCAAGATTATCTGTCTTCCCTTCATTCTTACAATTACAGGTTGACCCCTGAATGTAGTTTCAGCTTCCGGTGTGCCTTCCTACAAGATTGACTGTCACCAGCCAGCTCTCCATGAGAGCTCAAAGGTAACCTCACCTCATCACATTCCCACAGTTGCGAGGTATGTAACTGATTAACAGAGTCTCAGCACCCGGCCTGCCTCCTGTCGACTGCCTCCATATACTTTGTCCAGTTTCGCTCGATCACGGCCTCCAAGTGCATGACCAAACTCACTCGATCACAGCCTCCATGTCCATCTCGAAGTTCACTGGATCAGGGCCTACGATTGTATCTCCAAACTCGCTCGATTACGCCCTCCAAGTGTAGCTCCAAATTCGCTCGATCACGGCCTCAGAGTGCATCTCTAAGTTCACTTGATGATGGCACCAAGTGTATCTCCAACCTCGCTCGATTAAGGCCTCCAAGTTCGCACTATCATGGCTTCCAAGTGCATCTCCCAACTCGCTCGATCAAGGCCTCCAAGTACATCTCTGAAGTCAACTCGATCCCGGCCGCCAAGTGCATCTCCAAACTCGCTCGATCACGGCCCCCAAGTTCGCATGATCATGGCATTCAAGTGCATCTCCACACTTGCTCGATTAGGGCCTCCCAGTGCATCCCTGGGTTCACTCAATCACGGCCTCCCAGTGTATCTCTCAATTCTCACTCGATTCCGGCCTCCAAGTGTATCTCTAAGTTCAAACAATAACTGCCTCCATTTGTTTCTCTGAGTTCACTCGATTGTCATCTTCAGGTGCACCGCAAATTGCTCTCAAGCATCGCCTGTAGCCAGTCCAGATCTAATGTTTGTAGATGGGAAGCTACATAGATACATAGATACATAGATGAGAATACAAACTGAATACATGAGTTTTAAAAATCGTTGAACTATAACTTGTAGCTATGATTTCCAGACGCACCAGCAGTGTTCCCAAAGAAGATGTTTCTCCCAGACTGCTCTACTGTGATTCGTGGTGCTCCCAGGCTTGCCGCCGGCGCTCCAAGGCATATCGTTGGTGCTCCCAGTCTTGACTCCGGTCCTCCCAAGTGCTCCCAGATGCATTTGATGGCCACTGAGTCACTCCAGTCAACTCTGGGATTTGACCACCCTGGAATTCTGGTCCGACCACTCAATGACACTCCCAGAGGCTCCCAGTGAAATAATTACATTTTGCTAATGAAGTTCTCCCAATCGGGGTCTCCCGGTGCTCCTTAAATTAAGCTCGAGTACCATCTACAGTCAGCTTGACCATATGTATATATATAGTGTGACTTAGATTGATAATATCTGCTATACTATGATGTAGGAAATCTTGTGACTGTAACAAAGACAAATATGATAGACAAAATGACTTGTGGTTATGGAACCCAAACAACCACAGCTGTGAGAATACAGCACCAAGTCTTTCGCTTACCTGCGCAGTGGTCTGAGTGGCTCCAACATTTTAATATCCTGGAAGTAAAATATCAGAGCATCCTGAATGCACCTCCATAACTGCAGGTGCTTTCAGGAGCACCTGAAAATGCTCTTGCCGAGTCTGGGAGGACTTTGCTTAGCTCCTGGGGGGCCTGGGAGCATCTGGAAGTATTTCGAAGTATTGGTTAGGTTGACTTGAGTGTCTGGGAGGATTGCGTGTGACTTCCGGACCAAATTACATTTTGCTGATGTGCTGGCCACCTGCCATTGTGAGTTGTGAGTTGCCATCGATAGAAGAAGTACAAAGTGTGTGTGGCGGTTCAAGACAAGAATTTAGAATTGTTGGCAGGATAGAAACATGCATCACGACGATGCTTTTATTTTTATCAACACTTCCTTTCCTTTACACCATGCATTAATTCATTTACTGTACATTAATTCACATTACCTTTAGTTAATGCTTGATTGTGTTCGTACGTATGACTCACCGCCATTTTGAATGAAGACACCAAGCTGTCACACTGCTTCTCTTGCTCCCCTTCATTCCAGCAGTTGGAAGTGGAGATGATCTATCCATGACAAGGATCTCGATAATGACTCCAGCACGATACTCAACAATTGCAATGATTGTCACCATGACAATCCGGTATCCGATAACTAGCCTCTTCAGTAACCATTGATGACAGTTCTAGGTAAATGGCCATTAAAACCTTCCTTTTCATTAACACTTGGAAAACCAGTCACAGCAACTCCAAATATTTCTATATCAGTGCATCCCATACATCCTGAGGGTAGGGAGGTCTATATTGTCCAGGTGGAAGAAAACGAAACCCAGTCTACACTGCTGCCATCCAAAATGGTATTCCACAATGCGTGTAAATGATTGAATTTGCCCATGAATATATATATTTACCCGAGGAAGGATTCAAACAATGCTAGTGAGAAATTGTTTCCATGGAAAGCTGGAAATCTGTGGAGATATAAGCCCTTTGTTGATGACATGACAAGCCATATTATTGGTGCAGAATACAACACCCAGACAACTCTTTGAGGCCTTCCGGTGATGGTTATGGCAAATGTGAAGCCTACTGATATCAGTTATGCAATGTTTGTCAATCGCTTGACCCAGAATGCAGTAAAGACCACCCAGATTCAGAGTTTGTGGTATAAGGAAATTGCCAGGATTGATCCCACCCTGAAAAACTTAAACCATGTACCTGCCTACATTACAGTGGTGAATGAATCATCTCAAAGACTGTTTTCATCACTGACATTGTAGATCAGGTCCTTGCACAGATCACTTGCTTCCATGCAGCGATGGTATACCTCTTCAAGACTTCAATCGACTCTACATCTGGATTGTGAACAAATTTTCCTACAGGGATTGACAAAATAGGTGCCTGGCTATTAGCCACAGACAGGTTTATATATCCCACAAACATTGGTAAGGTAAGTTAAAAGTTCCCTTCCTGTTTAATCATGGTCATGACAATCAATTTAGGAGTGGAAGTTTCGATTTGTAGTGACTGAAATTGTGGATCGTATTCACCGGACCAAACTCTATGGCATATGCCAAGCAAGAATGAAGAGTGATTATTGATTAATAAATTCCACGCAACATTCAATGCCCTCAACTTGACTGCCAACAACCAGTATCTGAGGGCCCAGAAATCAGGCGAGTTTAGGGTCCCACCAGTATTTGGTCCACGAGGCGGAGCACAATGTATGTACTATTCAACAAAACTTAATCATGCGGATAATAATGCATACATAGATGTATTTCATCATCTGAATATAGATTTCTGTGCTTTCTGTCCAAAGGTTCAAGCCACCAACATGGATAGTATCCGCAGCATGATTTGCCACTGGATCCAATCCACTGGCCCAGACACAGCGATAGCACAAGCTCACAATCATCAGGGGAGATTTGATGACGACTTCCTTGACGACATCCAGATTAAGGTGACAGAGCAGTATGACAATTCCTGTTATCGTCTCAGCAGCTTTGTTGCTACAACCGAAGCCAGAGTGCAATTCTCAGCTGGTCTGCCTATGGGCGGATCTATCATCACCAGCAGCAACCAGTCTATCCCATGCAGCGACAGCACCAGCACCAGCAATAGCAATAATATCACCAACATCACCAACATCACTGACGCTGAGAATTCAGAATTACTTAATGGAAGTACGATTGTAGAGTTTGCAGTGTCAATTGGAGGTTAAGAATGGTGATAGTAATTGGGGATATGATATCCTTAGTGTGCTATTTCATTCTAGGTTTCGTTGATATAACAGAATCGTAATACTTGTTATAGATTAATATTTGTGACATTGCTTAACCCTCCGAGAATGGTTAAATAACTGCAAGATACACGATAATCTTGTATCCAACAATTACATATTGTGAACCTCTTCTGCATAATAACAAACATTGGTCAAATTCAGCCATGATGGTCTGTGAATTTGAGCTTGATTCATTGTACGGAATGAGTACTATATTCCTCACAAGGGCAAATCAATCTGGGCGAAGTAGATGTATGACAAGAGATGATTTGTAATATTGCCAAGAGAAGTTGGAATTGTTCTTCAAGTGCTTGTCGTCACATTGGCAAAAGTGAGTACACTGGTCATGGCAGTTGGAAACAGCATTGCCACAACTCAAAGCACACTCTGGAACATTGAAGCAATACCTGACTTCAAGGACACCTCGATTTGATTTTTATGAGTTTGTGGGTACAGTAAACTAAATAAATTTAAATCAGGACATATAGTTTTTGGTAATGTTATATGGACCTTGTCTGATTTAATTATCATGACACAATTATATAACCATTACTGGGATGGTAAATAACAATGGCAGCAGCAGTGTTAGCAACGGATCCGGGTAACCTGCCTGTGGTTCAGGTTTGGCCTGGCAAAACAGTTTGGTTTGGTTCCAGACCTGGCCAATGACCCGACCCGCTATGTCTTGGCCGGTTTGTTACCCAGACCGGACATAAACCAGCTTTTTTTTGTCCGGATTGTAACCGGACCACAGTTCCATATTACTGTCCCTGGACCTTTTGCTCCAATTAAGTATCTGTTGTCTCAGCGTATTATGAAATGATCAGTACATAGATTGTGCAGTGTTAGCTGCTCTTCCACCTCCCGCTTTTGTAATTGCAATCGGACCAATATTCTCTGAATCGCGGTGCAATAACACAATAGTTTACGTGAATGTTGCGGGTTTTCAATTGGCACTCAACGAATATTGGTTCGATTGCAAATCGGGCAGCAGAAGGTGAACAACCAGCTAGAACTGCACAATGTATGTACTGATCATGTCATGATATGATCAGAACTCAAATACTTGATAAGAGCCAACATTGTGACTATGAAATGCCGCGATGTTGGTGGCAAAACCTGCCCATTTTCAACGGTCTGGGTTATTCGTGTGGTGAGATCCATTGCCACAGTCTGGATTCGGGTGGAACCGGACCCGGAACCGACCCGAGAATTTGGACCTGTTGCTAACACTTGATAGCAGTGTACATAATTTTCACTCTGCAATAAAACCAACTTTCTAGCAGAACAAACACTCTGCAGTTGTAATTATTCAGAGTTGAGTGGGCAGCAGACTACACCCAATATACAGTAATGAGGAGATCTGCAAGCCCAACTGCTAATGAGTGGTTACAGGTCCCAGTGCCTGCTGGATATCGAGCAGCCCGGACTGCAGCTTGCAGTATCTAAGGGATTAATTCCATTGGCTAAACATCACAGGCCAGAAGCAACCCTGCTCATTAGTTTGCATCAGTATACATTTCAATCCAGACATGGTGTTATAATTCACATTTTAAGAGTTGTGGTTGGTTGCAGATAATATTCCTAACTCATTTGAAAAAAAGCGATATAATGGTAAGGCATTAATATCATTGTGAAAGTACTGTTAGGCTTAGTGCCGGCAGGTGTCCTGACAACAGAACAAAAAACACAAAGATGTCGAAGTCGAAATTATAATTGAATACTAAGTTCAATTGAGTACCTATATAGGGTAGCCAGTAGAAGCGAGGAGAGTGATTCTTCAAAACGATCAATGCTTGAGTATGCATACCTAACTGATCTGTTCTGATAACAAGAAACTTGCAAGGAACCAAGATGTGACCTCATAGTCAAAAGATAGTACGAAAGGGAATTAGCCTGAAGACCAGGCTACCTTTGATCACAATGTTGAAGCAATGAGAAGATGCAACATTCGCCGAAGATAGTCAACAACCTACAAGCGATATAAGAACAGGATATATCATTGAGTGATTATGATATCTATTGTATATATATCTTATCAGACTATATGGTTTATACAGTTTCCCCATTCCAATGGTATTGACAATCAGAGACTATTATGTAATCCACCTTCGTACAATCCAGTGACATATTTGTTTCTCCCTCCAACATGGAAACCAGTTTGAAGTGTGTCGTGTTTTGGAGGTATTATCAATAATTCGATTGCAAGAGGCATCAGTGTGATTGATTAATAGGAAGCAGATGAATGCGAGAGCTGATCTGAACAGAAAGCCCCCAAGAGATATCTCAGAGAATTCTGTTAAGCACAAACTAGAACGGGCTCATATCAGACCTTTTAACAACATTTATATGACCGATTTACTCACCAGAACTCAAAAATGAATAATGTTGCCTATCCTTAAGATGAAAGATCAGTTACAAAATTAGGCAAAGTGACTTTGGAAGCAGAAGCCAAGAATTCAGATTCTGAAAGGAAATCAGCAAACATGACAGAATTCGATATAGTATTACTGTGGAGTGTGGATGAAAGTCGTTACTCAAACCGTCATGACATTAATGGAATGTATCTTGAGTCATGATAGGTATTTATACTACGCAATATGACAACCTTCTAACCAGGAAATCGGTACCCTTCATGACCTAAATATCAGAAACTAGTCTGATACAAACAGACAATTCGTTAAGACAAATTGAATAATATTGATTTATATTTTACTTTATCGTCCCTATGTACCAAAAAACGATACCAATGAATAAACATCTGATAACTCTAATTCAACACTATTGGAACAGTGTACAATCAGTGGAAAAGTGATTCTATCTGCAGACAAATGTACTAATCATATATTTCCCTGCATTACATCATTTCTAGTCTATCTCATACAGTTGTATATTTTTACTATAATGAATGATAGTTGGTTTGTGTTAATATGAGATATGTCTAGCTGAAATACTCAACATTATACAGAGGCACTGGTACAGTCATTCCCACAAGTTCCCTGATTTGTCTCGATCTACTGTTACGTCAGTGTGGGTTTATACGTTTTCTTACTGCCCAAATTTGCTCAATGTATGGAGTTGGGAAGAAAGCTATCACCGGGAAAAATGACCTTACGCGATGTAAAACTCATAGAGAAGCTGTTTCTGGGACAGTAATCCATAGCATATTTGACGGGTGGCACTATAAGGTCCTACGGACATGTGCATTGACTAGATCACCATGACACACATGCGATTATGTGCGCTCGATACTATACATCATGCTGCTTTTAACAAAACTGCCCAATGCACTTTATTGCACACTCCCAAGCTCTCAAGACGCTCTCAAGCACACTCCCAGCACACTCTCAAGTACACTCCCAATTGCACTCGATGACACACTCCCAGCCTGCTGGAGTATACACTCCCACAAAACACTCTCAAGCACACTCCCGAGTACAATCTGAAATACACTCCAAATTGCACTCGATGACACACTCCCAGGCTGCTTGACTATACGCTCCCAAGGAAGCTATCAAGATGCTCCCAAGTACACTCCGAATACCCTCTCAAGTACACCTCTGAGTACGTTCTCAAGTTCACTCCTGAACATGCTCTCAAGGACGCTCCTAATTGCACTCGATGACATACCCGCAGCCTACTTGACTGTATGCTCCGAAGTATGCTCTCAAGACGCTCTCAAGCACACTCCGGGGAACGCACACAAATACACTCTCCAGAGGCAAGACACTTCCAATCCCACTAGACTATATGCTCCCATGTATGCTCCTAGGTGCTCGATCCAGAAACTTGCTGAGTTGCTGGCACCAGGCACCGGGAGGCGGGTGGCGGGAGGGGAGTGGCGGGAGGCAAGTGGCAGGAGGCAAGTGGCGGGAGGCGGGTGGCGGGAGATGTTGGGAATGGTGGTGGGCGCGGTGAGAAAGTTTAAAAGCGATATCATTCTCTCTACTCTAGCGGTCTCTCTATATACAGAATGACAACGCCATATTGACCGCTATGCCATCGGGCGGACTCGGGCCCGGGGCTGAGCAGATTTCCAATGCTACGAAATCTGGTCAACCCCAAAATCATGACGTCGGTCGATAGTATAGGCTGAACAGTATTTTTTGTGTGGCCACCTCGACGAGATTTCATGATGCCTCACTGTCATGGTATTGACAATTGCAGACTGAGATTCTGCAGGAATGGTAGACAATTGGATCTTGGGGAGAGCAGATCTCCGACTCAGATTTTCCAGCAGAATTTACTGCTCACTTGCCACCAAATGTGGTGGTATGGGTGCGCATTTGGGGCTGATGGTGATGATGGCGATAGTGATGAAGGCGATGGTGATGATGGCAATGGTGATGATGGCGATGATGGTGTCGGTGAAAGTGATCATAGTACTAGAAGCACTTAGACAAGAAGGTTGGCTACATCAACATTAGCATCAAAGCTTCCACAGACTTAGAGCCTTCCATTAGCCAAAGCTTCCACAAACTCAGGCTTTTCCATCGGCCAAAAGCTTCCCGTGGAAAACTCTACTCCACCCGATGTGAGGCTCTCCCACGAAGGCTTTCAAGCAGGCTTTCAAAGAGATTTTCAAACAGGCTCTGGAGCAGGTTCTCAAGCAGGATCTCAAGCAGGCTCTCAAGCAAACTCTCAGCGATAGTGTACAGCACCAGTATAGCAGCAAAGACGGCAGGCAGTGAAGACTGGTATAGGTCCATCTCCAGCCACCAGCTGTATATAGTTCCATATGCCCATGCGCACATCTCTATGAATCGACTATAGCTGACTATAGGCTGCGCGTTGCGCAGGGGTCCACGGGAAGCTTGCTATGAGCTGTGTGTAGCGCAATCTATACTCAATTTGCACTTTTGCTGAAGATGGGATACTCTGTATTGATTAGTTGTATGAGCTATTGAGAATTCAATTCAAGATTATACCTGGAAATTGTTTTGAGAATTACTCCACAATATTAAAACCAGGAAAAGGGCTTATACATAATTAAAACACTGTTGTGTATAATACTTTGCATTACAAATTGTTATTACTCTGGAGACATACGGGCATCGTACACAGCAACATAAAATACTGATATGTATGTTCGTGCAGATCAGTCGCATATATAATGAAACTCGAGCAGTCTCATATGTGAGATTTTCTATCGCTATTTCCACTGGAATACTGCTGCCTACCCCAGAATAGAGTGGTATACAAGATATTAGTACGATTATGAGAGTGTTGTGGGACTGTTATGGTAGTGTTATCATATAGCACCATGTGTCACAACCATGTACAGAATCGAGTGCAGTGCTTATACTATACACCATTCCATGACCCTCTTGTTTTATATCACTCCCATTACAACCATCACCACTATCTTCACCACCACCACCACCACCACCACCACCACCACCGCTATTGGTACTGTCAGTATTAGCTCCATCAACATTATCACCATTGTCATCACCACCATTGTCATCGCTGCAGTTGTGATGACTACCATCTACATCAATGCCACCACCATTCCAACTATCACTGATTCTACTCCCAGATTATTCCTCCCTAACTGGAATGTTATATGCACCTGGTAACTCTCAGGGAAGGCAGATCTAGTACAAAATTGAATGCAAGATCCACTGCCAGATGTGAAGCCAGATCCACTACTATATTCGAAGCCTGATACAAAGTTTCCTGCGATGCTGAATTCTTCCATGCAAGCAATCTTTGAACCGCAGCAACAAGCGATGCCACATTTGCCTGATTCAATCATTCTGTAAGCGTCAGTATGCCACAGTTCAGCTTTGTAGGCATATATCAGCAAAATGAATTTTGGGCACTGAAAGCCTCCAGGAGTGTCTGAGACGATGTGGAGTGTAAACTTTGATGCGTCAATTTCAGGAGAGTATCAGACCCTAGGAGGGCGTTAATGCCGGCCTTCAGAGTAACTAGGAGCACCGGCGACAAGCCAGGGAGCGCCGACGACAAGCATTGGAGCACCTGGGAGCGCCGACGACAAACCTGGGAGCGCCAGCAATAAGTCTGGGTGCACCTCGAATCACAGTAGAGCAGTCTGGGAAAAACAACATCTTCTTTGGGAATGCTTCAGGTGGGCCTGGAAATCATAGCTACTACTTATCGTTCAACGATTTTTAAAACTCATGTATTCAGTTTGGATTCTTATCAATGTATCTATATAGCTACCCATCTAAACACGGTATATCTGGACTGGCGGCAGGCGGTGCTTGAGAGCAATTCGAGGAGCGCCTGAAAATGACGATCGAGTGAACTCAGAGATACCCTCCGAGGCCGTGATCGAGCGAGTTTGGAGATGCACCTATAGGCTGTGATTGTGTGAACTTGATGGCCATAATCGGGCAAGTGTAGAGATACACTTGAAGGCTGTGATCGAGTGAGTGTGGAGATGCACTTGGAGGCTGTGATCGAGCAAGTTTGGAGATGCACTTGGAGGCTGCGATCGAGCGAGTTGGGAGATGGAGTTGGAGGTCACGATTGAGCGAGTTTGGAGATATGCACTTGGAGGCCCTGATCGTGAGAACTTGTAGGCCGTAATCGAGCGAGTTTGGAGATGCACTTGGAGGCCGCGATCGAGCGAGTTTGGAGATGCACTTGGATGCCGCGATCGAGCGAGTTTGGAGATGCACTTGGAGGCCGCGATCGAGCGAGTTTGGAGATGCACTTCGATGCTGTGATCGAGCGAGTTTGGAGGCCGTAATCGAGCGAGTTTGGACGAGTACTGGGAGGCATTCGATGGATGGCACGCCGGGTGCTGAGACACTTTTCATCAGTTAGTTAACTCGCAACCGTGGGAATGTGACAAGGTGACTTTACCTGTGAGCACTCATGGAGAGCTGGCTGATGGCGGTCGATCGTTTAGGGAGTAGTGTTCGCAACGGTTCCAACCCGCTAGAACAGTTTCGGGTTAGGGTTGGAACTGGAACCGAACCGTTGCAACGGTTCTCACCATACGAAAACCCGGACCTTTCCAATTGGGCCGGTTTTACCACCAAAAAGCCTGCATTTTAAGTTCACAATTTTGGCTCCAATTAAGTATTTGAGTTCTGATCGTATCATGACATGATGAATACGTAGATTGTGCAGTTGTAGCCGCTCTTTCACCTCCAGCTTTCAGATTTGAGATCCGACTATTATTCGTGGAGTCGCTATCGAAAACCCGCGATTTTCGCTTTTAATTGGCCCTTATTTCACAGCAACTCAGCGATTATCAGTCGGATCGCAAATCTGAACGCAGGAGGTGAAAGAGCTCGTAGAACTGCACAATCTGCGTATTCATCATGTCATGATATGATCAGAACTCCAACACTTAATTGGAGGCAAAGTTGCAGGAACCGTAATATAGAACCGCGGTCCGGGTTGAACCCGGCCAAAAAACCGCGGGTTTATTTCCGGTCCGTGTAGCAACCACGCCAAGACACAGCGGGTAGGGTTACTTCGTGGTAACTGACCCGGACCGGGGCCTTCGGGTCGGTTCCAACCCCGACCGAAGCCGGGTAATGCGGAACCGTTGCTAACACTAGTAGGGAGGCACACTGGAAGCTGAAGCTACATTAAAGGGTCAACTCGTAATCATGGGAATAAAGGGAAGACAGACAATCTTGGGTGGATGCCGTACTCAGTGTATGCTGTACTTGGTGTATGCAGTACTCGGTGTTTGCTGTACTCGGTGTATGCTATACTCGGTGTCAACTCATGATCATGACATGGTGAGATAGAGAGGGATGGCTTAACTTTGTATTCTGCGATGATAGTAGAGTTGTGGACGAGAAAGAGAAAGATGGCGGATGAAGATGAGAACGATGTGGAGGATACGAGCGATATGAAAAATCAGGGGTACGATTTACCTGATTGGGTTGGGATGACCTCGTGTTGGTGTAATTACATGCCGGATGGGGAGTAGTACCTGCCGTACCAGGAATGGTAAATTGACTCGCACACGAAATTCTCTCAAGTCCCAGTTTCTCATGATGCTTTCCCCCATCTCCTCTCATCTCTCTCTTTCTCTACCATCACCTAAGAACACAAAGTTAAGTCATCCCTATCTATCTCTCCATGCAATGATCATGAGTTAACACCGAGTATAGCATACACCGAGTACAACATACACCGAGTACTGCATACACCGGGTACGGCATCATCCCATGATCGACTGTCTCCCGCTCCCAGCCAGTCTCTGGGCGGACCATGTTGTACTCAACTCTGTACATTCCGACGATTACAAGTTAACCAATGAATAGAGTGTCAGCTGCCGTCACACTTCCCTTCGGATCTACCGCCTCCAGATCGACGACCTCCAAGTACTCCTCCAATCTTGATCGATCACGGCCTCCTAGTGTATCTCTGAGTTTGACTTGATCTTGGCCTCCAAGTGCATCTCCAAACTCGCTCTATCACGGCCTCCAAGTGCATCTCTGAGTTGAACTTGATCTTGGCCTCCAAGTGCATCTCCAAACTCGCTCGATCACGGCCTCCAAGTGGATATCTCAGTAATACGAACTTGGCCTCCAACTGCATCTCCAAACTCACTCGATCACGGCCTCCATGTGGATCTCTCAGTTCAACTTGATCTTGGCCTCCAAGTGCATCTCTTAGTTACTTGATCTCGGCCTCCAAACCTGCTTGATCACGGCCTCTAAGTGCATCTCTGAGTTCAACTCAATCTCGGCCTCCAAGTGCATCTCCAAACTCACTCGATCGCAGCCTCCAAGTACACTTGCAGTTCACACGATCACGGTCTCCAAGTTCATCTCTAAATCCTCCCAATAAGCGTCTCCAGGTGCTCCTGCGATTACGCTCCAGTACCGGCTGCAGCCAGATTGGCCATATGTATATATAAAGTGACTTTGATAGACAATACATGCCATAATATGATGTAGTGAATCTTGTGACTGTAACAAAGACGAATCTGATACATGAAATGCCCTGTGGTTATATCACTCTAAGAACCACTGCTGTGAGAATATGGCACTAAGTCTCCCGCTGACCTGTGCAGAGGTCTCAGCTGCTCCAAAATTTGACTATCCTAATAGTCAAAACTCGTACCATCCTGAACGCACCTCCATCACTGCAGGTGTTTTCAGGAGCAGGTGAGAATTCTATTGCACAGTCTGAGAGCACTTTGCTTAGCTCCAGGGGGGGCTGGGAGCATCTGGAAGTACTTAAAAGCACTGGCGAGGGCTACCAGAGTGTCTGGGAGGTTTGCGTAGGGCTTCCTGACCGATTTACATTTTGCTGATGTATGTATCGAGATCATAGGTATATGGTTACAAATGTGGACTGAAGTGACACGACACGATTGTATATGTATGATAATCACTAGAAACGTACGTCTCGTGGGGAGAGACTATATTGAATCCGCGTTGGCTGGCCCTGGGTGTTGCCTCGTCATTACGTAATCCTCCTCTTTTGGCGCAGACCTCCTGGGCTGCCTATAACATACAAGAGAAATGGAAATGAAAGAACCCATTATTCCTTCATGCTATCTACATAGTCATACAAAATCATAAGTCCAGCTACAGATTGGTTCAGGCCAACATGGACTTTTCGATGGATCCAGTGGATGGGAAAATTCCACCTCTAGTGCTAGGTGGTGAAACCCATGCCAACGCTATTTGTACCAGGCCGATATCCAAAGAAGTGAAGAAGAGGAGAGAGAAACAAGAAATCATTCAAAAGTCATTCCATCCTCCATTAACTCAACTTCCTAACTCCAGCTGCAATAACCATCACTCCCATGGCTTGTATCTTGGCACAGGTCTTTGTTGAAATTGTCAGGGTGGTATAGCATATGCTGGTGACTTGGCATCAATGTGGGCTTCCGCTGCCAGCATCAGTCTTAGCCATCAATCATAAACAGCATTTATATCTGATTCATCAATATTTATCACATACTTTGCTCTACAATGGTTATACTTATTAAGTTCAAGCACGCCAGCGCTGTTTGAGCTCTGTGCTGTGCTTCCACATGTACTGTAGAGTACATCTTTCAGGTGGTAGTCATCAGCAAATGGCTTTGACTTGTAGATGCTGCATGTCATGGTGATTGTCTTTGGAAGTCCGCTTTGGTGACAATCTGGTCGACTTCATGGGTGTACGCACTTGGTTGACTTTTGTGTATAGACATGGCTATTTCCCCCATTTCAAGATTATCCTGCTTGACAGGCGACATCAGTAGAATCGTGTTTGACTTTATTATAGAGTTCCCGGTCGGCTTCTTGGTGCGTATCTCAGTACGCTGCATCCCAGTCAGCTTTGGTCTTGTATGTACTGGTTGACTACTCGACTGCTCCAAGACTTCTTGGTCGACCTCTCAGTCTGTCTCTTTAGATGCCTCCCAGTGGGTATTTGGCTTGTTGGTAAGACGCAATGTGTTAACACTGTTATCCCCCTCATTCGAAGTTCATTGCTCTGTTCATGACATAGACTCAAATTGGATGTTGATTGCCATCATGGTTTGGTAGACTTATGAACTGCAGAAAACGTTTGGTAATCATTGTAGACCAATGCCGCATCTGGCTGCCCTCATCTGGGGACTGCGAAGGTCTTCAACTTCACTTACTAATGGGCTGTGCATGGTCGACTTCACTTGCTCCGTCTCATTTCTTCACTTGCATTGGTCTGTCTTTTTGAATGCTTTGTGTGTAAACTGGCTTCGCATTTGACCATACAACTTCTTGTTCCCTGTTTGGACGTTTTTTCGTCTGTTCTCATTGTCTCTGACTTTCGGCTCCAGCTGTGGATTCCCTAGGTGGGCTTGTCATCTTTAGAATACTAGGTACAAATGTGGAGTCTTCTTGTACACTTATTCCCACTCTCTGGGTGCCGCTGGACTTCTTAGGCTTTAAGTGCAATCTGGTCCATTAGTTCGGTCCCTCTGGTAGGGTTATCACTCTCATTAACATCACCTTAATGTATTTTAGTCACTGGAAGCCTCCAGGAGTGTTTGAGAGGAAGTGGGGTGTAAACTTGGATGCTTTAATTCCAGGAGAGTATCAGACCCTGGGAGGGCATTCCGGCTGGCCATTAGAGTCACAGGGAGCTCTGATGATTGGTACAGAAGTACCATTGAAGTGATTGTGATAAGTGTGTGACCACCTAGGCGAACTGGAGAGGACATTGGGTGCACCTGGGAGCTCCAGCCGCAAGTCTTGGAGTGCCTGTGAAAAGTCTGGGTGCACCGATGTCACACCTGGCAGCGCAAACAGCAAGCCTGGGAGCACCTCCAATCACAGGCAAGGCAGTCTGTGAATATGACATCTGCTTCGGGAATGTTGCAGCTGAACCTTGGTGTTATAGTGACTACTCCTCGTTTAACGATGTTTGAGACTCATGTATCAACATCAGCAAAATGTATTTTAGTCACTGGAAGCCTCCAGGGGTGTCTGAGAGGGTGTGGAGTGTAAACTTAGATGCATCAATTTCAGGAGAGTATCAGACCCTTGCAGGGCATTCCTGCCAGACATCAGAGTAACTGGGAGCACCGGCGACACTCCTTGGAGCGCTGACAACAAGCCTGGGAGCACCTGGGAGCACCGGCAACAAACCTGGGAGCGCTGGCGACAAGTCTGGGAGCACCTCAAATCACATTAGAGCAGTCTGGGAAAAACAACATCTTCTTAGGCAACGCTGCTGGTGCTCCTGGAAATCATAGCTACTACTTATTGTTCAACGATTTTTAAAACTCATGCATTGAGTTTGTATTATCATCTATTTATCTCCATAGCGACCCATCTATGCACGGTATATCTGGAGTGCCTGCAGGCAGTGCTTGAGAGTAATTCCAGGTGCGCCTGGAAATCACAATGAAGTGAGCTCAGAGATACACTCCGAGGCCGTGTTCGAGCGAGTTTGGTGATACACTTGGAGGCCACGATTGTGCACACTTGTAGGCCGTAATCGTGCGAGTTTGGAGACCCACTTGCAGGGTGTGAACAAGCGAGATTGGAGATACACTTGGAGGCTGTGATCGAGTGAACTTAGAGATGCACTCCGAGGTAGTGATCGAGCAAGTTTGGAGATGCACTTGGAGGCCATCATCGTGGGTACTAGCAGGCCGTAATCGATCGGGTCTGGAGATACACTTGGAGGCTATGATCGAGTGAGTTGCGAGATACAGTTGGAGGCCGTGATCGAGTGCGTTTGGAGATACACTCGAAGGCCGTGATGAAGGGAGTTTGGGCATACACTTGGAAGCCATGATCGAGCAAGATTGCACAAGTACTTGTGGGCGGTTGATAGAAGGTGCGCCGGGTGCTGTCACTCTATTCAGCAGTTAGTTAACTTGCAACAGTGGGAATATGACAATGTGACCTTACCTTTAAGCTCTCATGGAGAGCTGGCTGATGGCAGTCGATTGTGTACGGAGGCACACCGGAAGCTGAAGCTACATTCAGAGGCCAAATCGTAATCATGGGAATGAAGGGATGACAAATAATCTTGGCTGGATGCTGTACTCGGTATACACTGTACTCGTTGTATGCTGTACTCGGTGTATGCTGTACTCGGTGTATGCTGTACTCGGTGTATGCTGTACTCGGTGTATGTTGTACTCGGTGTATGGTGTACTCAGTGTACGCCTTACTCTGTGTCAACTCATAAGCATGGCATGGAGAGATAGAGAGGGATGACTTAACATTGTGTTCTGCAATGATGGTAGAGAAAAAGAGATAGGGGATAATGATGGGAACGATATGGAGAATACGAGCGGATATGCGAAGTCAAAGAGTAACCTGCCTCATTGGGTTTAGAAGAACTAGTATCGGTGTTTTCCCCTGCCGGATCGGGAGTGGTATCCGCTGTATCAGGATTGGTAAATTGACTCACACACAAAATTCTCCTAAGTCCCACTCTCTCATGATGATTTCGCCCATCTCCTCTCATATCTCTCTTTCGATACCATCACCTAAGAACACGAAGTTAAGTCATCCCTATCTATCTCTCCATGCAATGATCATGAGTTAACGCCAAGTACAGCATACACCGAGTACAGCATACACCGAGTACAGCATACACCCAGTACAGCATACACCCAGTACTGCATCATCCCACGATCGACTGTCTCCCGCTCCCAGCCAGTCTCTCATCTCTCGGTGGACCTTATTGAATTCAACTCTCTACATTCCCACGATTACAAGTTAACCAATGAATAGAGTCTCAGCTGCCGTCGCACCTCCCTCCCGATCCATCGCCTTCAGATTGATCACCTCCAAGTACTCCCCAAACCACGATCGATCATGGCCTCCAAATGCCTCTCCAAACTCGCTCACTCATGGCCTCCAAGTGCATCTCTGAGTTCCACGATTCTGGTCTCCAAGGTCATCTCCAAAATCGCTCTATCTCGGCCTCCAAGTGCATCTCTGAGTTACTCGATCACAGCCACCCTGTGCTTCTCCAAACCCGCTTGATCACAGCCTCCAAGTGTATCTGGGAGTTCAACTTCATCTCAGCCTCCAAGTGAATCTCGAAACTTGCTCTATCACGGCCTCCAAGTGCATCTCTGAGTTACACGATCTTGGCATCCAAATGAATCTTCAAACTCATTTAATCACATCCTCCAAGTGCATTACTGAGTCACTTGATCTCGGCCTCCAAATGCATCTCCAAACCCCCTTGATCATGGCCTCGAAGTGCATCTCTGAGTTACTCGATCTTAGCCTCCAATGCATCTCCAAACCTGCTCGATCCCAGCCTCCAAGTGCATCCCTGAGTTCAACTCAATCTCGGCCTCCAAGTGTATCTCCAAACTCACTCGATTGCGGTCTCCAAATACATCTCCCAGTTTACACGATCACAGCCTCCAAGTGCATCTCTAAGTTCTCTCAATCAGCGTCTCCAGGTGCTCCTTCAATTACGCTCTAGTACCGTCTGCAGCCAGATAGGCCGTATGTATATATATAGAGAGACTTAGATAGATGATACATGCAATATTATGATGTAGCGAATCTTGTGACTCAAACAAAGATGAATCTGATACACTAAATGCCTTGTGGTTATGGATCCCTAAGAACCACTACTGTGAGAATACGGCACGAAGTCTCCCGCAGAGCTGCGCCGAGGTCTCAAGCTCTTCTTGATGTCTCAGCTGCTCCAAAATTTGACTATCTTAGAATTCAAATCACGTAGTATCTTGAATGCACCTCCATAACTGCAGGTGCGTTCAGGAGCACCTGAGAATGCTCTTTCAGATTCTGAGAGCACTTTGCTTAGCTCCAGGGGGGCCTGGGAGCATCTAGAATCAATTGGGAGCACCGGTGAGGTCTACCGGAGTGTCTGGGAGGTTTGCGTGTGGCTTCCAGACCGATTTACATTTTGCTGATGAAGTTTGTATTCGTATCTATCTATCTATATAACTACCTATCTACACACAACATATCTGGACTGGCTGCAGGTGGTGTGTAAGAGCAATTTGTGGTGTTCCTGATGATGACGACTGAGTGAACTCAGAGATACACTCCAAGTCCAGAATCTAGCAAGTTTGGAGATGCACTCAGAGGCAGTACTCGAGCACATTTGGGGAAGTACTTGTTGTCTGTAATCAAGTGGACTGAGAGATGCACTCAAAGGGCATGATCAAGCAAGTTTTGAAATGCACTGGGAGGCCATGATCTTGCAAACTTGGAGGCAATAATTGAGCGAGTTTGGGTTAATATCCTTTGGAGGCGATGATCAAGTGAGATTGAATAAGTACTTGGATGAAGTCGATGTATGGCGTGGCAGTTGCTGAGAATTAATTCATTAGTTAGTTGACTCACAAATGTGGGAATGTGACATGATGACTTTACCTTTGAGCTCTCAGGTGGAGGTAGTTGATGGCGCTCAATTGTATAGCGGGACACACCAGAAGCTGACACTCTAGTAAGTGGTCGATTTGTAATCATGAGAATTACGGGAACACAAACATTTCTTGAGTGGATGCCGTACCCAGTGTACGCTGTGCTCGTTGTATGCTGTACTCAGTCTATGTTGTACTTGCCGTATGCTGTACTCAGCGTCAACTAAGGATAATGGCATGGAGAGATAGCGAGAGATAACTGGACTTTGGGTTCTGCAAAGATGGTAGAGTTGTGGACGAGAAAGAGGGAGATGGGTGATGAACATCAGAAAAATGTGAATGTTAGGAAAAATCAGAGGTAAAACTTGCCGGATTGGGTTGGGAAGGCCTGGTATCGGGCTAATAACAAGTCAGATTTGGTTGGGCACTTGCCGTTTGGGGGATGGTAAATTCACTCACACACAAAGTTGTCTAAATTCCAGTCTCTCATGATCATTTCCCGTCTCTATTCTCATAGCTCTCTTTCTCGTCCTCACCTCTACTGTCTCCTAAGAACACGATGCTAAGTAATCTCTCTCAATCTCTCCAGGCCATGATCAAGAGTTAACACCGAGTGCAGCATTCACCACGTACAGCATAGACAGGGTACTGCATACACCGTGTACTGCATCATCCCAAGATTGACTGTCTCCCGTTCCAAGCCAGTCTCTCAGCTCTCAACATCCCTTGTTGTACCCAATTCACCACATTCCCACAGCTCCACCAGAGCCCAGATCTATTGCTAACAGCAATGGTCGATTGTCTGAAAGCTGAAAGTCAGCATGCCAGAATGATATATCGAAGCATGTCAATCACCAAAATGTATTTTTGCCTCTGGGAGCCTCTGGGAGTTGTAGGACCAGAATCCCAGGTTGGTTAAATCTCAGAGTATACTGGTCTAATGCAGCGGGTTTCAGGTTTATGTGGGAGCATCTTGTTGCCCCAGCAACAGGTCTGGCAGTGCCAACTACAATTCTGGAAGCATCTGGGAGCGCTGGCAACAACTCTGGGTGTGCCAATGATATGCCTGGGAGCGACGGTGACATGTCTGGCAGCAGCTCGAATTACAGTAGCGCAGTTGGGGAAAAACAACATCTTGTTTGGGAATGCTGCTGGTGCGTCTAGATATCATAGCTACTACTTATCATTCATTGATTTTAAAAACTCAAGTATGCAGTATGTATTCTCATCTATGAATGTATGTATCTATATTGCTTTCCATCTACAGACGGTATATCTGAACTGGTTGCAGGCAGCGGTTGAGAGAAATTTGAGGAGCACCTGACAATAACGATCGAGTGAACTCAGAGATTCACATGGAGGTTGTTATCATGCAAACTTAGTGATGCACTTGGAGTAGGTAATCAAGCAAGAGTTCAGAGAGCACTGGGAGGCCGACATTGAGTGAACTCAGAGATGCCCTTGGAGGCTGTGACCGAGTGAGTTTGGAGATTAACTTGGAGGCCATAATCGTGTGAACATGGGGGCCGTGATCGACTGAGTTTGGAGATTCACTTGTAGGCCATGTTTGAGTGAACCGAGATGTACACTCTGAGGTTCTAATCAAGCCAGATCGGGGATGCATTTGGAGAGGCCATGATCATGTGAATTTGGATAGTGTAATCTTGCGTAGTTGGAGATACACCAGGTGGCCATGATCAAGTGAGTTTGAGAATGCACTTGGAGGCCATGATCGATCAAGATAGGACGAGTACTTGGAGGCAGTCATCGGGAGGTATGCCTGGTACGTGAGACTCCCTTCATCAGTGAGTTAACTTGCCACCGTGGGAATGTGACAAGGTGACTTGATGATTGTGCTCTCCCATGGAGAGCTGGCTAGTTGTGGTTGATCTTCTAGAGAGGCACGCTGGAATCTGAAGCTACATTCGGTAGTTAATATGTAATTGTGAGCAGTGAGGGAAGACAGGCAATCTTAGGAGGGTACTGTAATACTTACTGAATGCTACACTTGGTGTATGCTGTACTCGGTGTAAGCTGTACTCTGTGTTAACACATGATCATGGCATGCAGATATAGAGAGGGATGACATAACTTTGTGTTCTGCAATGAACGTAGAGTTGTAGACGAGGAACAGAAATGGGGGATGAAGATGGGAATGGCACGGAGCATACATGCGGACAAAAGAAATCAGGGGTACACCTTGCCTGATTGGGTACAGACGGTGTTATATCGGTGTTATTATAAGCTGAATCAGGACGTGAACGTGTGATATCGGGATTGGTAAATCAACTTGCACACAACATTCTGTCAAGTCCCAGTTTCTCATTGAGATGTTTCAGCTGCTCTAATCTCTCTCCTTCTCGTCCTCAACTCTACCAGCACCTAGGAAAACCAAGTTAAGTCATCCTGTTCTGTCACTGCATGCCATGATCATGTGTTAACACCGAGTACAGCATACGCCAAGTGCTGCATCATTGCAAGGTGGACTCCCTCCCGCTCCTAGCAAGTGCCTCATCAATCAGCTCCCTGTGGACCGTGTTGTGATCACAACATTGGATTCGCAGACTAACAAGTGAACCAACGAATACAGTCTCAGCTCGTGTCACGCCTCCCTCCCAATCAACCACGTCCTGATTGAGCGCCTCCAGATTGACCGCCTCCAGATCGACTACATCAAGATCGACCACCTCCTGATTGACCACCTCCAGATTGACCGCCTGGAAGTACTCCTCCAATCTTCATCGATCCTGTGCTCTAAGTGCATTTCCAGCCTCCCTTGATCAGGGCATCCAAGTGTATCTCCAAACACAGTCGATTACGGCCTCCAAGGTCGTACAATCATGGCCTCTGCATGTGCATCTCCAATCTTGCTTTATTATGTCTTCCGATTGCATCTCCAAACTTGCTCGATTATAGCCTCCCAGTGTGTTCTCTCAGTTCAGTATCTCTCGGCCCATAAGTACATGTGTAAAGTTCAATGATCCTGGCCTCAAAGTCCATTTCGGAGTTCACACGATTATACTGTGGTGAACTAGCTGAGCCCTCACTGCGTCTGAAGAAAATTTGTCAGAAAGTGTGGTTCTCGCTGGTGGAGAGAACAAGGAGGGTCAGATGATATGAACGGATTCCCGGCCTTGAGAAATCACACATTGCGTGGATTTTTGAAGCCTCGCCAAGCATTCATGAGAAACCATACAAATCGGGTTGATCTGTGAATGCTTGGCAAGAGTGTGTGGAACGAAGAGCTGGGAAGAATGTACTATTTATTGCATAAAGTGAAATTGTGTTTATGTATCCTGAGGTCATGTAAAAATATTCTTCATGTCACTTAGTCTACTCCCTGTTGATCTGTCCATATCCGTTATCTCTGAATCTATCCGCCTGCAGCTGTCTTTTCCCTCTCCAACTGAACTTCGGCGATATGGAGAAATGGATTTAGCCACCACAACGACCTCGAAGTGCATCTGTATGTTGTCTCAATCAGCGTCTCCAGGTGGTCTACTGATTACCCTCGAGTAATGTGTGCAGCCAGATTGTCCTTGGGTATATATTGAGCGACATATGTAGTACATGTCAGATAATGATGTAATGAATTGTGTGACTATATCAAAGACGAATGTAATAGATGAAATGCCTTGTAGTTATGGAACTCTATGCACCACTGCCGCGAGAATATGGCACCAACTCACCCACAGCGCCATACAGAGGTTTCAGCTGCTTTCGATGTTCTCCTGCAGACCTGTGCAGTGAGCTCAGCGGCTCTCGAAGTCTTCCGCAAACCTCCACACAGGTTTCAGCCACTCGAAAACTTTATGATCCTATTTATCACATAATATTGCATTCTGAATGCATCTCCATGACTGGAGGTGCTTTTAGTCGCATCTGGGAATGATGTTGCAGAGTGTAAGAGCACATTGTTTAGCTCCAGGCGGGCCTGAAAGGATCTGTAAGTACTTATAAGCACCGGTGTGGTCGACTGGAGTGTCTGTTAGGTTTGTGTGTGGCTTCTGGACTCATTTACATTTTGTTGACGTCAGAGCTGTAAAAGTGAGAATCTTCAAGCTGTAAAAACCAGTATGTCGTTTATAATAGTGAGTATGTCACAGTTGCAGGAGCAAGCTTGTGCAATTAATGAGTGTAAGTATATCAGAAGTGTAGGAATGAGATTGTCTGAGTAATGAGAGTCAGAGACTACACTTGTCAGAGGTGTCTGAGCAAGCATATCTGTAATAAGCGAGTACATTTGAATGATCTATGGGAGATGCCAGAGTAGCAAATAAATGAGTAATTGTGATGAATATATAGTATATTCCATGCAATGCAGTATAAAACACTTGAGTTAAAGTTGAAGCACAGTCATGATTTAGTTGTGTGATAGGTCAATTACAGCTATATTACTGGAGGTTCCCCGAAATAGCTCTACAGTAGTTTGTATTTGTTGGTGCTATTACTGTTCTGGGAGGTTACTGTTGGGCATTTGGCCTATGGTACATTGCACATAGCAGATTACCATTTGGAAGACTTGAAGTTAATAGAAATAGATAGAGTTAAGGCAATTTGAATGTTATTGAAAATGATAGTTGAGTTACCATGAATAAGCTGGAGGAAATCAATTCTATTGGAATGCAGTGTAATATAGCTAGATTGTATAGATAAGACTTTAATCTGTAGTATGTTACAGAAAATTTGTAGATTAATATTGAATAGGATGGAATCAGGAAAAAGTTGAACATCGCTTGGGATATATTTCCACCTACACTTGACCATAGATCAATTGTATTCTGATGTAATAGTACATGGGAACAAGTGAGTATATATGGAGATGTAAGTAGCATGACATTTGATGCAAATCTAAGTGCCACATCAGTGACTAATGTACACTGCCACTTTCTGGGCCCAATATTATGTATTGCACATACATGTTTCCCCTTCTCAGATGTTGACCTTCTGGACAATCCAAGCCAGTATATGCAAAGACCAGCAATGGGAGGAAGAAATGACGCAATAGCTATACGTATGTAATTTTTATTACCCATGACTCCCACAATCGAGTAATACAGCCTGATTGCAAGCATTCAGCATATTTCACAGATGGGAAACTTTCTCATTTATACATATGTGGTATACTCATATTGATCCCATTCATTGTAGACTGGGATCTGAATAGAAGATAAGAGAATTCAGAAAACTGAGTCAAAGTGGAATCTCTAAACTGCTTCTGTACTCTTTGTATATCTATGCAAAAATACAAAGTCTCTACTCCCATGACCATGTAGAATACTCATACTGAGACTGGTCAGCCAGATGCCCATTGTTCACAAGGTGCTCTGCAGATGCCCAGCTTGTGTATATGTAGTTGTAGCTGGCGCATTGGATGAAGCAATGCACCTATCAATAGCACTGCCCTTGGTTGAGTTTGCCGTTAACATTTGAGTTCTCTGTCTTGCTGACTATGGCTGCAGGTGGTATGGAGGATAGTTTACCTCTGAGCAGCTGTGTATAATGATTGAGCAGCAATCAATGCAAATTGTTGTGATATGACATTGAATCATGCTTCTCAGAGACATCTGCATTGTTATTGATGATTCAAGGTACTATATACGATCCCATACAGTTGTATCCATCGTGTATGGTAAGTCTTGATTTTTGCATAGTCCTAGTCCGTAGTCATACTTCATCTCATACCCCAGAAGTCACCAGTTTCTTGCAGGGGTGAAGGGATTGCGATGCTTGAGCCTCATTTGTATTTCGAAATGGAGTCTGGTAAGTCGCATCCATTCCTGCCCTTTCGAAGTGTGTTCTCACATTATGGTACACATGGGGGGATAGAGGCAGCTCGAAATACATCGTAGGATTGAAGGTGCCGCTCACCCAACCAGGAGTCATACAAGTCGATGGGTGGAAGGATTCATTGTAAGTGATGTCCACCAGCAGTGAAAGTTTGAGTCAGTTGTCCATCTTTTAGTTACCAAAGGTTTAGAGGTGCTGTTCCATTGATTCATTGTCTCACTAAGCTTGACCATCTATCTCTGGGTGGCTAGTGGTTCAAAGTTGGTCACTGATAGTGAAGCCAGAGCAAACTCTATCCCAAATTCAACTGGTCAACTTATTGCTCCAATTGGTGGTGATATTGTCAAGTTCACCATGTGTGCAGATCATCCTTGCAAATAAAATTATTGCTTGCAGAGGGAAGTACAAGCCCACTGAGCATGGGATGTAGATCTCCATTTTAGTCAAACAGATGGCATTTAGACAGATCCCAGTGGATTCTGATGTTGTTGACTCTGACTTGGCAGTTAAGTACTTCAGTGTAAGTTCCTCTCATAGACAAGAAGGTAGTAACAGTGGCTAATTGTACCCTTAGTGTGCAAAATACGGTGCTTTGATTTGGTGACACAATTTTCAGCCAGCAATGTACCTCCATATCGGAGACGTGATTGCTGGGCAAAGTAATTTACAGTGTTGAGTTCCACAGTCCTCAAGGATCTACAGAGATTTTATTAAGGCTTGCAGTGGGATTGGGCAATGCTCCAACTATGGAGTGTCATATGATAAGCTATTGTTTTCGTACTGGTCAGAGCTCCATTGATTGAACCCAGATTCTTCTGATCCAGGTTATGAAAGTTATTGAAGGCAGGTCATGTTGTGATAGCGTGGGTTCCATTCTTCTGGGTGACCTTGATTTGTCATAGGATATCACAGTATGATTTGGCTATGGGAGTCCAGGTGATGGTGACCTTAAGCGATGTGGTATGTCATCTATATCAAATCTCAGAGTTACATATATCTGGTGGTCTGCCGAGAGCAATAGTTATTCCTTCTGGCCATTTCATAACCAAGCCATATGAATAGAAAATCAGCTTTTATCCTGTTTGCTGTCAGAAGAAAAAACATGACATTAGAAAGTACTCGATATTCTTAGAGTCTCATGGCACAAGGATCACAGGGTGCTGTAGTAGTATGTTTTACCTATTGTCATTTCTCTGTCTAAGCATGCCATCTCTTATCATCCTGCTGATCCTGTCAATTTGAGTGGATATTTATGTTGTCTTTTCTGGCTTACACATTCCACAGAGCCTCACCTCATATTTACCCTTCCCTTTTCTCCACATTACACCCCTCCAAGAGTCTTCTAGATACTTCTCAAAAAGAAAAAGCAAATTAAATGAATTTGTCATCCACTCAACACTGTTAGCCTTTCGTTTTCCATGTCACATTCATTTCCCCCAATCTGTATTGTGTTTTGTTGTTATCAAGTGTAATGTTTGCATTTGACAGATTGGCCACTGGTTCCCAGGACATTTCATTGTTGCATTCCCACTTCATCTAATACATGTTGCCACTATGAATGCTCAGTACCTGCATATGCTGTGTAATGTCATCAATGATATGGGAATGCTGAATCTTACCAGCTTTAGCTCTGACAGTTTGAATCTGTGGTGGCGGCTGCAATCCTTCAACTTGATCTGTGGTGTACTTGTTGCATCTGCTGATGTTTACTGTATCACAAATCATTATATGTGCCTGTAATTCCAATTCGACTGCATGCAGCCCACACACACATAGTGATCTTGGATGGTGCAGCTAATGGATGCAGCAGCTTGGATCGAAATAGATCTTAGTTTGCATATCTTATCGTCACGTCTTCAGTATTCAAAGTCATGAAATGTCTGACAGAATGGGTAAACGGCCTTTGGCTTCTATTTGCTTCTGCTATCTGGTTATCTTGTGCCTCATGGAAGCTGTCCTGGGCATCTAGCAATATAGTCTGCAATCATTCAATGAACACTGGACATGCTAGGCTCTACAGTGCGTCATGCTGCCATTGGTGCACCACAATGTGTACTGGAATAGATGGTGTGATTGGTAGATTTCATTCGACTTGGTTCTGATCAGTGGGAAAGTCGGTAGGTGAATTGTATCCATATTCTAGGAGTGGAAACAAGGTGATCAACATGTCCTGGTAGTGAACGGTGAAAGCCTGTTGATACTGGGTGAGCTGCTGATTCAAGATCGCTGGCACCCAATCTGTTTGCGGGAGACACAGCATCGTCACGGACAGCTCTGTCTGCAACCAGTAACATTGCTCGGCCCAGAAATCTGCGGTAACGTGCATCTCACTGCTGCTAACGTTGTCTCCGAAAGTCACCTTGATGTTGTATGAGACCCTTCGAGAATAACTGTACAACCTGGGCAGAATCAGTGATGCTGATGTCTGCCATTTGGTGGGCACCGTTGGAGAATTGGTTTACAATGGTCACAATGCTGTCGTTTATTGCCAAGGATGTTGGCCCATCAGTAATGCAGTCTGTCCTCACTTGCTTACAGTTGCCATGTGCAACTTGTAGTGGTTTTTGCAAGCTGACTACTTTCTCAGCCCAAGGATTAAGTTGCAGGCACATGTTGTGGTGTTCAAGATTGGTTTTGCATTGCTGTTTACATTCCGAGTGAGAAGTAACACTGCCGTTTTGCCATAAACCATTTGGCTGCTGTGACATGTCCTCCCACTGTAGTGTTAGGTACTTCCCGGAGGAATCTGATTGTTGGAAGTGTTGTAATTCATAGCCAATGCGACATATCTTTCTGCCATTCGGATTCCTGGGTCAGGGAGTTAAGGTATATTTGTCAATCAACTGTGAAGAAACAGTGGCTGCGATTAAATTCCAATCATATGATGATCTGAGTGGACCACATTGGCCGGTGTTCCTGGCTAGCGTTGAAAACCATAACTCGAGCGGTACCTTTATTTCAGCTGTCATGCTGGGTTGCAGAGGCAACTTCACGCCACTACCACTCTGTTGAATTCTGAATTACCAACTGCGTGAGTTGGCATTGGGAAACTTTGCAACATTCCAATCTAACATCCCTACCTGTCATGAAATCCTCAGCGGGCTGGATCTCATGGCTATGGATATACCGGGTGTCATACGTATAATTTTGTAAAGTTGGTAAGTACTGAATGGGTTGTGTTCTGAGTCCAGCTGGTGTCAGAATGTGAGTCGAAGAGGCACAGTCCATGAGGACTGTTACATTCCCATCCAACAGGAGGGAGTAGTACCAGGTCACCAATGACTTTCGAATCTCTAAGAGATCGCTATCGAATGTGGAGTATTCTTCCTCTGCACTGTTAAGCTTCCTGCTCTAAATGGTAGTTACTCTGCTCTCTCCATCTTGTCACTTCAGTTATAGTCCTCCTCTAACTACATACTTTCTCATATCAGAATGCAGTTTATACTTGCCCGCTTCCTCAGTCAGTACATTCATGTGAGCCTTGCAGATCGCGGCATACACTATTCAGATAGCCTTCTCTGCCTGTCCTGACGATACGAAATGTACAGTGTCAATGTCTCTGAATTGTGGCTCTCCACATAACCCTCACATTTTGACCTTCTTATTCAACCTGCACCTATGGTGTAACGGTAATGCTGTGGAGGCATGGTAGTGTGGGAACTCCCAGTTGTAGCCAGTAATTCAATATCAGCAAAATGTAAGTTGGTCTCAAACAAAAATAAAATCCTCCCAGACACTCTGTTTGACATCACTCTTACAACTAAGTACTTGTAGATGCTGCCAGGCCCCCCAGGCGCAAGGCAAAGTGCCCTCAGACTCTGCAAGAGAATTTTCAGGTGCTGCCGAAAGCACCTGAAGGGACTCAGGTGCATTCAGAATTCGACAAGATTTCACTTACAGGATAGTCACCTTTTGGAGCAGCTAAGACCACTGCACAGGTCTGTGAGAGACATCCAGAGCAGCTGAGGCATCTGCACAGCAATGCTGGAGACTTGATGCCGTATTCTCACAGCAGTAATTCTGAGGGTGTCATAACAGAAGGCATTTCTTTTATCATATTTATCTTTGTTACAGTCACAACATTCGCTACATCATAATATAGCATGTATTATCAATATTAATCACTGTCGATGGACACACACTGAATGTTGCTAGTGACAGTACTGGAGCATAGTTGGAGGACCACATGGAGACGGTCGCTGAGGGAAGCTAGAGATGCCCTTGGAGGCCATTGCGGTGGAATAATCCAGTTCTCATCACCACCACCAATCAGTTTGGCGAGGGGTACATCAGCAAAATGTATCTTAGTCACTCCAAGCCTCCAGCAGTGTGTGAGAGTGTGTGGAGTGACAACTTGGAACCATCAATATCAGGAGGGAATCAGACTCTAGGAGGGCAATCTGACTGGGCTTCTGAGTAACTGGGATCTCTGATGACTGGTACCGGGGGACCATATGGGTGATTGTGATACGTTTGGAAACAAATCAGAGCACTGGCGACAAGTGTTGGAGAGCCGGTGAGAAGTCCGGGAGAACCAGAGGCAAATCTGGGATCGTCAGCAACATGCCTTGGCTACCTGGCTACAAGTCTGAGGAAGCCAGCGACTTATCCGGGAGCGCCAGGGGCAAGTTTGGGAGTGCTGGCGTCATGGTAGGGACCGCAGGTGAGATGTCTGCGAGCCCCTCGAATCACTGTACAGCAGTCTGGGAAAACCAATGTCTTCTTTCCGAAAACTGCTGGTGCTCCTGGAAATTATAGCGACTACTTAACCTTGAACAATTTTTCAAAACTTAAGTATTAAGTCTTTATTCCGATCTATATATCAATTTCTCTATGTATCTATATAGCTACCAAATCAACACACAGGATATCTGGTCTATCTACAGGCATTGCTGGAGCGCAATTTGAGGTGCGACCGAAGATGACAATCTAGTGAACACAGAGATTGACTTGCAGGCCGAAATGACAGAATTTTAGATCTACACCTGGATGCCGTACTTGACCGATTTCGGGGCAGCATTTGGAGGCGGAGATAGTGTGATCTCAGAGATGTACATTGAGATGATGATTCAGCGAATTGGGAGACGGACTTGAAGGCCGAGATCGAGGGAACTCAGGATCGAGGGAACTCACAGATCTGCTTTGTGGCCATGATCATGTGAACTGAGACATACGCCTGGAGGGCGAAATCAAGGGAGTTTGGAGATGCACTGGGACACTGTTATTGTGCAAACTTGGAGGCCATGAACAAGTGAGTTTGGTGATGAACTTGGAGACCATAACTGTGAGAACTTGGAGGCCATGATTGAGCAAGAATGGAGGAGTACTTGGAGGCTATCAGTGGGAGGCATGCAGCGTTGTAAGACTCTATTCATCAGTTACAGCAACTCCCAATGGTGGGAATATGACATGGTCGTTATCATTTGAGCTCTGATGCATCTACAAAATGTATTGTAGTCACTGGGAGCCACCAGGCGTGTGTGAGAGAAGGCAGAGTTTAAAGTTAGAAGCGTTAATTGCAGGTGAGAATCAGACCATAGGAGGGCAATCCGGCTGGCCTTCAGCGTAACTGGGATCCCTGACGACTTGTACGGGAGTACCATGGAAGCGGTTGTGAAAAGTTTGTGAGCACCTGGGACTGTCACCCAACCAATGTGGGAATCACATACTAACTCTAAGAGATGGCTGGGTTCTTAGGGATATTCATTCGAAGGACTGCAGGCGTTATCTGGGATTCAGTGGATGCACACGAGCCACAAGAATACCCTCCACATATGATGCATAGGTTATTGTTCATTATCAACTTCTAAATCATACTACAGTACCCAGCATCTCATTCAACATTCTACTGTTTGCATCGCTACATTAAGGACAACCAAAGAGAATGATAACGCATTCAAAAATGAAAGCAGGTAAACCAGAAACAATGACCCAGCTAAGCGATCGAATGAAATCATTCAAACATAGTCTCAATGTCATCCGCTAAATATCCCTTCTCATCAGGGCTGAGAAACGCAGGAACACACAATTTATCAACGGTGCAAAGATGGTGGAGGCACACCTTGTATTTCTGAATGATTCGGGTCTGGCGAGTGGGTGAAATTGAAATCCAATGTTGTTTGGCTCGATTTGTAATATCTAAAGAGTTAGAACTGCAAGGTTCACTCACGGTGAATTAAAATGGAATTTGAAAGGCAATAGGATGAATTTGTGGGGAAAAGAGGTGTGCCACCAGGAAGGGAGGAGTATTTGATGTGGAGTGCAGGGTGGGCAAGGGGAGTGATGATGGTGATGGAGGAGTGTGGAATGAAATTTGGGGGCACAAATCAAGGCCAAAGAGCACCTATCCAGCAGAGTAGCCCATCCATGCTGAGCATCGCCGAAAGGGAGGGAGGTAAAATGTCTGGAATGAAATAGAGGCAGTCTTAATCAAGGTCGAGGAGGGGATTGAAGAGCACCCATCTTAGAGGAGGAGCGCCGACAGAAATGCTGTATGGAGTGCTGAATGAAATATGGAAGCACCAATCCAGCCTGAGGTACGCTGATGGGGATCAATGAGCACCTATCATACTGGAGGAGAACCATGAGTGGGAGGGGACATGATGCAGCCCACCATGTGTAATTGATGAGTGCAGTGGCTTCTGCAGATATACAATCCATCACCGTAAAAGGGCAAAATATACCTTGACATCCACGTTGAGAAAACATAACTGTAACCATCGTTCCACCGGCATACTCAGACAGCACACAAAGAATAGCTGCCGCCAGAAGGGCTAATGTCTGCGGTGTGAGCGGTGGAAAGAACTGCAATGTGGTCGGTTGTCGCCCCAAGCTATTGATGATGAGGACAAACTGATGATAGATCTAGTCAAGCACTTCGATCCGCGTGAACCAGGACATCTTATCATCAATGACCTTCGAGAGATAAGTATCATCAAACAGGAGCTGTTTAACCTCGATTCGAGGCTCAGTCTCTGAGCCTAAATCCAGCATGTAACTTCGGACAATTGTTTGAGGAGCTCCATCTGCCAAACACCCTCAAATTGTACTAATCTTTAGTTTTAACTATCGATATTTTTGGGGATTACTATTATCACAAGTCCAATCGAGGAGCAGAAAACAGAGTAATCACATACAGCTTCTCCGGCTTGGGTATCAATTTTAAGAGATGGACCACCGGTCAATTGACACACAGATGGTGTACCTACAGAAGCACCTGCTAATTTTCGATGTCGATCCTGCGCTTCAATGGCTAGTTGCCAAGCTTCGTCAGCCATCGAGTACTTCTCATTGGAAATCATTGGCCAGGGAGTTTTTGTTAATACAATCACCTCCATGAACCGTTTCACTAGCTCAAAGGTAGCCTTTGGTGTTGAGGAACTTTGTGATCTCCACCGGCCTTTCGTTGAGGAACACAATGGTCTCCACCAGTCTTGGGAAGCGGGAGGACCTGGGCGGGTACAATGTCAGCCTCACGCAATATGTTGATGGTTGACTTTTGGCATTTGAGCAATGGCGGTGCCATGGCCCCGGCTGGATGTTGCAGATTTGGAAGTAAAGTGCGGGCAATGACAGTATTGGCATGGTTCCGTTTCTTTGCCAGTGGAACCGTTGTAGTTCGTATTATCTTATCACGGTGTGCCTGGTCTAGATGTAGGATCGCTTGCTGGTTGTCGAAATTATCTTCTTCGTTATCGAATGACAAGGTGGACTCTCCAGGGTCTTCATGGTCGTGATCGCTGAACTCCTCCCGATTAGTATCATCATCATCGCGCTTCATATGAATTAAAGCGCGGACATTTGCCCGATCAAACACTATACACAAAGGTTCGAGCCCAAACAGTTAATCGGCAATGACAATTGGCTGTCTTCTTGAATGCATATGCAAGTGCTCACTCATGGTGTGCTTCTTGATTCTTCTTTGAATAGTGATTCTTTACCTGGCTGGCCGTAGGTTCCATGATGATGCTGAAGTGAAGTTGCAGAGTGTAGACAGAAGCATATAAGAGAAAATATAGTAGGGAGTTTAACAGAATAATGGGAAAATAGGGTAACAAAGTAGCATGCGGTCGAGAAGGATGCAATGGGAGGTGGGTTTGGAAACCGTGATGCTCGGCTGAGGAGGATGCAATTCAAGACATGCCTGGAAAGAGTCCGGAAGACAGTGTCTGTGGTCCATATATATACTGTCAATGCTAGTTCGGTGAAGTGATTTAGGAGGTGTCAAGTGCACTGGATTAGATGGTTTCTTTATGCCCCCAATTCTGGAATGTTAGCATTTGTATCCAAGTATGCTATTGATGTAAGAATAGAAGGTTGGTATAGGCCAACATACCTACAATTTGAAACAGATGCAGCGGAATATTTTGACACACCGGAAGAACTCGAGACATTAACCTGGTTCTATCACTAACTAACTCTCAGGGCCGGACATTAGTGGAAAACCGAAAAATTGGTTGATCATGATCGCCCCTACATCTAACTCCGCCGAAGGTTGTTCATTATGCCTCTAGTTCGAGCAGATGAGGGGTGACCACATGTCAAAGAATTCTTGGTGTGTTGAAGAATCTTGCTGGACTCGGACGGAGGATAGAGTTTAAAATCTTCATGAGTGGGAATAGCTGAAGTTACGTGGGGTCAAACTGTGTTTGTTGCTGATAGTGAATAAATATGAATCTCCGAATGCGGTATACCAGTCGGATAGACACCCTATTTTGATGATAATTCGTTGTTTCAGGATTCTGCAGCAAACTTAGCGGGGGATTTGACAATATCGGGTGCAGAACTTCACTTTCAGCGGTCTGAGTCTCCTGAAGTCACCATATGTATGCAGTCAGTGTAAGATAGAACAGAGAATTTGGATTTACAAAGGATAGATTCAACATAGAGAACAAACAGTAAAGGTAGGATGAAGACTCAGGGGTAATGTAATCGATTCCAGTTCTCATCAATGCCAAGATTACTAGCGAATGAGTCATACATAGTCACTCACATTGGGATGTTGCGCACACTATCATGTAAACACCGCATCATTTAATCACAAACATTATGAGTCTCAATGCTACAATGTTGACTGAACATAAATATTGGTGTTCAAAGCTGTGCACAAGAACAATATGAATGGATCATGAGGCATCAACTGAAAGCGGAAAGAGAAATAACAGCATGCCATTCTGGCCAATTGAGGTGCAGCTAGCATTGAATTGGCATGCAGGATTCAATCTAATGGCTGTGATTGTAGGCTCATCTTACTTTGACAGTTACATGTACTCTCAGAAACTGCCATTTCTTTACTCGAGCATTCATCACGATGTGTTCTTCATGCACACTTGGAATTGAACGTTGGCAGACAGCAGATATCGTCTGTTTATGATTTGTCACAAACTGCAGGTGGTCAAGATATGCGGTGAGGGGGACCTTGCCGGTCACCGATCGAGCCACTGAACTGAGACTTGTATTCTGATTCCATCTCTTCGAGCTCTCTTGATGGAAATGGGTTCACACAATCAATTTCAAGATCCGGGGCTTTTGCAGCCTGAACATGCAAGTTATTCAAAATGTAGTTAAGTCTCCATTAGAAGAGTTGTGAATTTAAGCCTACTTGAGGAAGTGCGGTATACATGTGAATAGGATTAGCCGGTCATCTGCAGAATTGCTGAGCAGAAGCTGTCTTTTGAGGTTCAGTCTCTCAAGCTCCAGCTCCATTATGGAGCCCGAAAAAGAGAAGCTATTATAAAATTTTGGAAATGTAAGGTCCGAACAAACTTCTTGTTTAAAATTAAGACAAGTTTGGTTACTTATCAGCCTGGGCTGTGCATCTATGGTAAGCATGTGGTGGACACCTGCCTCCAAAGAATAGGTTGACTCAGAGCATGACAGTCATCGCATTTAAGCGGCAGCCTTCACATACCTCTCAAGAATGGATTCAGATATCACACTCGGTTTGAGTGGAATGAGCTGCGCCGGTACCTAAAAGTTGAGTGTCTGACAGATGACACTCTGTGTGCTGGCAGCCACAGATTCAAATGTAATGCAAAGTGGGTATTCACAGTTCAGAGGAGTGCTTGGAGTGGGATCATATGTGAATAATGAGTGCCTGCATGTTGAAATTAGCTGTTGAATAGAATATTTGTGCAGTGTCAAATCTGAGGCCATCACACTCCACAGGAGAGCGGATCTGAGGTGTGCATGAATTTCATTACTGAGTGAGGAATTACTCAGCGGTATTCTTCAGGTAAGCCTCGAATTCGCAAGCCATGTCTTAGGATATGATACATCACCTCAATATAGCTTAGACAGTCTTCCTATCCTTGAATGATTAGATATAGACTGTGCTGGATCGGTCTCAGGAGAGTCGAGCTGTTGATAGAGATTCTAATGTGCAATTGACTGTAAATTACTTAGCATTATGGATTCACTGAATATCCCGAATTCTTTCACAATTCATGTGTCTGGTGCGCCTGCCATTGACAAGAAACAAATAATCTGAATCACACATGGAGGTTCAGGTGCACCTGATAACTGGCATCCCATTTTCAGATTTCGGTATCACAAGTCCACACGGACAATATATAATGCAGATGATATGTGACTGCAGCTTGGACGAATTGACACAAAGAGAAATATACAGTACCGCGAAATTTGACCTAGTCAACCATTAAACAAGCGCACCTGCATTTTATCATGTACTGGAGCATCCAAATGAGGCAATGTTACCGTTTACCAGATATCTGTTGATCATTGACTTCATCTCAGATTTATCACTATAATCAACTAACACAAGTTGGAATCTAGCTCTCTAACCAATACTCCCCACAAGTGCCTTATTCTTCATACCATTTGCCTATTCTGCATCAGTTAGTGAGATTGAGTTGGTAGAATGTTGAAACATGCGTACCTTGATTACACTGCCCAGAAAATTATCAATCATCCTTACCATCTAATGGCACGACATCTCATGTCTCCGTAAGCTGCGTCATATAGTCTTCGCGACACTCCAGAACGCAGCATAACATTGATGTCGTGATGTTTGGTCAGCTCATCGGACCATGCGGAACTCTGATTTGTGCCAATGCAGAGAGCTGGTGGAGATCACTCACTCTGTTATTATAACCACTTAGTTCAGTGTTCAATTGCCAGGTGTGTGGAACTCTGTTGTGCCCCAGTCGGCGAATCCGTGCAAAGGCCTGCCGCCGCTCATTCAGGACCCAGAACTTCTAAGTTATTACTGCATGGTTTAGTGCTGTGAGATTTAGGCCAGTCCCACCCACTTTAGGTGTAGTTATGAACACAGAGGTATTTGGCGAATCTTGGAATTTGAGCTGCATTTCTGTGCTCTCAACATTGCCCATTTCCAGATACATATAGAAAATATCCAAATAATCTGCAAAATACGTTGTGAGCCACTATTTCAAATAACGAACTTGGCCTGGCAGTGGACAACATTGCACTGCCTTTTTAGCAGGAGGTGCACAAGCCAAGGCCTTTTTATTACATTCAGGCTCGTACAGGAGCGCTTCATTTGATGCTCTGTCTTCTTCAGGCTCGGGATACTCCCCAGGTTCCTTGACAAGCATTGGCAGAAAGGTGTCTCTCAGCCATCGGAAAATTGGAGAATCCACCCAAGTGTCAATTCGCCATTCATCGTACCATTGTCCAGAAATGTCATTCCGATCCTCAGTGTCTCCCAATACCAATGAGAAGCATGGTAGCCACCATCAATCTACCATCCATGCTCCTGAAGCACCCCATGAAGTTTATCTCTCCACAAGGGTCTCCAGTTTTGCTTGCTCTTCTTCAGTCCAGTCCAGATCAATACAGTGTGCATTCTGCTTCGGTATCTGAACAAGTGGTTACCCACTCGCAAGTTTCAATGCTGCTCCCCTCTCGATCGTCCAGGCCCTTGTAATTTGGATCATGGGGTGTACTGCATCCTGTTGAGCGTGTTTATCTGCAGTCCAGATAGCATGCATCAAATTGTTCACAGCAGAATACAGTCTCTCAGTGCGATGCTTTTCCATCACAGTATCATCTTCTGGATCTGCAAGCGCACCTCAAAATAGCCACATCGTCTGAAAACACCAGTTATATAGTGAATGTAAACCTCGGATTGCAGTGACTTGAAGTTTGAATCCAATTCTTGCATTCATTGCAATTTACCAGCCCACACAATATTTCATCTTGTACCGATGAGACTTATCAATTATCCCAAAACCCCATGAGTAGTGTGAGAGTTGGCCATTACTTGATGGTTTCGCTCTGGATGTTAAGGTATCGTATGAATGAAGGTGGATATTCCATCGGTTTTTGTGGCTCGTCAAGACTGGTGTTCAGATTCTGGTGGGTGAGATTCGGATTTTCCGCATGCAATAAGTTAATGCTTTGGAAATTTGATTCATATGTCATCTCATCGATGACACGCTTGAACGTCTCTGCAACTCCAGGCATTGTCATCACCAGGATTGGTTCATGGGTGGAGTTAGCGCCGGATGCCCTGGCGGTGGAGCTTTCTGAATCTCTAGGAGGCCGCGGGGCACTCAATTATGTCTCCTCAGTGGATACCATTCACGTTCTTCAACGATTATTCTGGGAAACTCGTTCTGTAGCAAATTCACCCAGCCTGCAACTTTATTCCCTTACAAAATCGACAGCAGTAACCCCATCACAACTTTCTCAGTCAGCAGGTTGCAAATCATTGCTGCTGCCAGCGAGGTGAAAGTCTGTGCAAGCCCCATTTCATCCGTCACGAGTGCTCCTGGGATATCAGCATCCCAACCCTCCTCCTCGCGATGAAGCAGATTCCACAAACCTGGTGCGCCAGACACTTTGTTCCGGACAGACCTGGAATTGAATATTTGTGGCCTGGAACACAGTCATCTATTGATTCACAAATTGGATGAGCATTCAGCAGCCTGACCGCCTCCTCAAGACACTTGGGTTCAAATTCGTTGTTGATTGAGTTGAGAACAGTGCTTAATACAGAGCTAGGATTATCTGGATCGAGGACCTCCTTGCCATCCACTTTCTCCTGAACCTCGCATGAAGCTTGGTCGGTCTTCCTTTCATTCTCAATGATCTCTTTCAGTTGCTCAGAGGTAAGTTGGGCTGATGAGCTTATACTCCGGCGCTCATGAAATTCACCGCGATATTAGCGATGTCAGAGACAAGCATTTGGACCCAACAAGTATGTGGAATATAATCAATTCTATTCACTCAATTAGAACTTACATTAATACTACTATTAGTCTCATTCCCACCCGCCTCTTCATCCAACAATCTTTCATTTCCATCGGCTCCCTCTGAAGTCTAACTTTCCGGATTAGTTGTGGGGCATAACTAAGTGAATCAAGGCTAGCGGGGATTACCTTCAGCGGTCTAAATATATGCTCCACAATATCTTTCCCTGTAGCTGCCTTCATTTCTACCAAATATAGTTTCAAATTGGGTTCTAGATTCAACTTGAAGGCATGGGAAGGAGAACTGTTGTATGAAATCTGACCATATAGACAGTCATTCATCATTTGCCCGGGTGCGTATAATCCCATATACTCTTCATCCAATTCTTCCTGCATCAAGTTGCATTTCTATATCGCAGTTAGACAGTATGGTTCTTTCGGGCTACAATTTTGTTCAATGAAATCAATCAGCTCCTCCCTGTGCCTTACATCTGTGTAAGAAGCTTGGAGTTGATTGCTGGATGTCTGGTCATTGTTGTCATTCGGCACTCGATTAATCACAATGAAGAAAGTTGTATTTGACAACTCTGGAAGGTTGCCTTTCACTTGTTTGCCCAGGCGCTCACCCAAATCTGTCGCCGGTCTCTTGTTACCTTGCCTTCCCTTTTTCCTCACCTCCTGAGCCTCGATTGCACATCTCTTCAACAACATCCCAATCAGCTATCCCTAAATCTCTTCAGCATTATCGAAATTTTCGAAAGGCAGCCAGGATCCGAAGGTCCCCAACTAATCTGCAAGTGTCATCTCCCAGTGCAGGGGTCCATCTCGCAACTGTGTCAGACAGTTCTGTCCCCGGATAACTGACCGATGCTTATTTTCAAAAAACCCAGCCACCCATACTGTCTTCCACTTGTCGAACGTACTAAACTTGGGCAGCCCCATTCTTTTGGCAAATTGCTTCAAGGAGAATTCTGGTTGCGTCGAGGTGATTTGGGGCTTTGCCTTCAGCCCCGCCCAGGTCTGATGAGTCGTCGCTCTCATAATCTGCATCGTATTAGTCATAGCAAATATCTGGCAATGGAGGCAGATCGGCCAGCATGGCAACAACTGTCCTGCAGGGTCCCGCAGCAGGCTGAAATCGTTTCGTTTGAAGGCAAATGGGGGGTCTACCAGGTGTGCCGGAAAGTTCTCCTGGTGGAGTGGAAGCAGAAGCGGTCAGCCAAATGACTGGATTGTTTCCAGGCGGTACTGGAGGTACTCGAGGTGCACCTGGGGATGACGGCGGATGTCCTGTGAATTGCTGAGGGGGGAACATTTGTGGTCCACCATATCCTCCTTGGGGGAAATCATATGCTTCCCACGATGGCCCATAAATCGGATATCCTTCAGTAGCACCAGAGCTTGGTTGCGAGCTTGGTGTCGTGTTGAATAGAGCCTGGTGGTAGAACTGGAGAACCCCTGGAAATGGTGGCAGCGAAGGTGGGTAGCTATACCCTGGTTGTGGGGGTCGATGAAATCGATTCGCAGGTTACCTGAATTGAGTGTCTTTTCTCGCTGTATTTCCATCATTATTATCTGATGCTCTCACAATATCATCTGGGTGTTATTGTGAGCCAAACAGCCCACCGGGTGGAGCCGGATTGGTTGTCATCAGCGGAGATCCTTTTGTCAACATCGTATGTGAACAAAATATGGTAGTAATCAAATAATCATTTGAATTGGTGATTTCGAATGAAGCAGAGTATAGTTGACAATATTGAAGGTAGCAGTGACCTTCGGTGGAATGAAGGCCTCTTATATCTATCCTAGTTGTCACAAACTGTGGTGTTTCACTTCACCTTTGATCCCATGAAACCTGGCTGAGAAAAAGAAATCATTATCACACACTTCCAGCCTTGCTTTGTTATATGCTCCAATGTCTATATTAGGATGTTGGATAGAAGCTCACCTTTGTTCAGTTCATGACTGTAAAGGTCATAGAACGGATATGCCATGATATCTCCAGGAACCCAACAAGAACTATATCCGGTTGGAAGGTCAGTACACCTAGGCATGTTATAATCTACATGTGTGTATACGATCTGCATTTCATTCAATCTGAGACCTTGTTAGTTGAGCAGCAACAGTGATTACTTCCATTTGAGCTCCTTGTGTTAACCTCGTTGTCTCCTCAGGACCCACTCCCAGGTCATAAATTATTACTGAAGAAAACATCATACCAGCCTATCAGTTCTCCATGATCATTGAGCAGGCATACAGCCAGCTAGGAAATTTACCTGTTGATTGTATTAAGCTGATGTTAAGTGCTGCTTGAAGCTTGAACGTATACATAATCTGCACAATGCCGCAATGACATAAGATACGATAAGGCTGATCGTAGTAACACCTGATCTACAGTATTAAAAGTTGATCGCAGTGATGACATATGATGCTTTCTTTGCTAAAGAGTTTCAGTACATAATGTGCAGCATTATTGTGTGGGATTTGATAGAGATTAGCCTAATTTGTGAAGAAAACTGACTGTAAAGTGACTTTGTCTTACCCTGTCTCTACATTTGGTGGGGTGTGATGCAGCTTTCAATGTGATACGCTAACCTCAGTTAGAGTTTGCTTGCTTTGAAACAAATATTCTGGAGGCTTAAGTCAAGCAATAAACCATACCCTTTAAAGCATCATCGAAATTCATCAGAACACTGAGCATTTCTCAAATATGGTCAACACTTGCCGGAAACATGTTAAATCCTATTATCTGCAAAACGAAATTATGAAACGAGAATTGAATGGAACCTCACTATCAATGATATCACCCACTGTTGATGGATGAAGGGCTATTACCCAACGGGATTCTACCCCCTACAGACTTCCCTCACCCTGAGCCATCATGGTTTGCCTACAGTAAGTGCAGCCGAATGGCCATTGAGAAGATGTCCATGAATGATCCACCCATAGACAACATACCAGGTGCACTACCACCTGAAGATACTTCAAACAAAGAACTTGTAGACTCTCAGCAGCCGGATCACACCTGTACCCCTGATTTGCCAAGACAAAGGCTCATAGGCAGGAAGTTGGAGTGGAAAATGCAGGGGGAAAACCGTATAGCAAAGCAACTGGATTGTACAACAGGCATCGCAAGTACTCAAGACAATGGAATCCATGGCATCCATTTCGGTCCGCACACGACATTCAGCAGGCTCAATCATTCAGCCAGCACACAAAAATCTGGAAATATCAACATCTCAGGTGTGGACTGTTCAACTTCAAAATCAAATACTTCCAATCTGCAGATGCCAATCATAAACTCATCTCTGAAATTGATTTTGGGCTTGGCGGTGATAGTTGGATTGAAGATGACTCACATATCTTTGGAACACTATACTACAGGGATATTTTCAAATGTATCCAGTTCCTCATAGCCAATCTTCCGTTTCATGCTCACCTGCATTTCGATCCGGTGCGCCTTGCTGACTCTAAAGGTCGTCGAATCTACTGCAAGATGTCCACAGGCAATTGGTGGTGGGATGCACAATATCAACTTCCTGCTGGAGCGACAATTGTGCTCGTCATTTGTGCATCAGAAAAGACTCACTGGACAAATTTTTCAGACAATCAGCATGCCTGGCCGCTGAATCTCAAGATAGAAAATATTCAAAATGATACCTGCCAGAGCACTAAAAAGTACGCCTGGGTTCTCGTCGGCCTGATACCATGTCCACCGAAAGGTGACAACAACATGGATAAAACATGGCATTCCGCATTTGGAACTGTGCTGTTTCAACTTAGGCATCTTGATATTGCTGGCCACAGCTTGAAATACAATTGTGCTAATGCATTACAGCAACAATGTGACCTGCTGTTGGCCACCTGCGTCAGAGATTATCCGGAACAAGTCATGGTTGCTCAAGTCTCATATGGCTCATACCCAATGTGTGAAATTCCTAAAGGTGTGCCGATGGGGCATTGCACCTGTCGACCACTCGATGACTCAAGAGACTAGCATACTCACTCGGAGCAGCTGGAGGACAACAATATTGATGCTCTGCTCACTCCAGGTGTCAACCCAATCCGCAACCAGTTCTGGCAAACTCCCTGTCTGCAATGAGTATCTGCTTTGGCAGCCTGATGAATTGCATCAGCTGCTCCAGGGTTTAGTTACAGACTTATCGCACTGGCTGCTCAAATACCAGAAAGTGAGACAGGTCAAGGATAAATTTGACAATCGGTTGCCATCGGTGCCATGATATCCCGGCCTCCAGCACATCTCTAAACTGATGGATTCTTTGAACAGCGGCACGTGGTAATGAAATGAGATCTGTGTAATGAACAGAACAGTAGCAGTGAATTGCGCTCCAATTCTTGTCTGCTCCAAAGATGACAGGAAAACTGCAGCAGATGCAGCCTCCAATGAAATGATAATGGGAGCCGTATGGGCATTATGTGAATTTTCTCTACTTGTTAGCCAACACAATCACTCTGATCTATCCATCAAAGCACTAAACGATTCACTCAAGTGATGTTACCCAAAGAAAGGAATTTTTCGAGAACAGAAAATGTCGACATCTGCGAAGGCTAAAGTAGATGACCTGTTGGCAACTGAATCCTATCAGTTACGCGAATAAAAGATTCATAAGATTCGTGCTGCAATGGAGGCCCCAGTGTATAGGGCTGAAAAGGTTTCCTCAACAGAACGCAGGCAATTTCAGGTGTGCCTGAATAGACCCTGGCAAGCAGCAACCACTTGATCGGATGCTGATCATCAGAAGGCAATCGAGGAATTGGAGCATGAAATCTATCAAGTGGCATGTGCTATACACAAGCTTTTCAATAAATATTTCCAACATCATGAGTGACAACTATTGCAGGAAGTCGGGACCAAGCTAACCAGTCCCAGAAGCATATTTGCCAAACAACTTGCACTAATGAAAACTACAGCCGAAGACGAGGCCGTCAGGATGGCAAACATAACTGCCAACAAATAACTCCAATTTCAGAACCGTCTATCTGATGCTGAGACAGAAGCCATGACCTGGAGCTTGGCTGATACTGAGCATGTCACTAACCAGCTGGAGAGAGGGATTTATGGCATCACCTTGAATGAACAGAAGCGGTTCAAGAAGGAATTCTCCATCCCCATAACCGAGTTTGAACCTTGGGGGGAGACAATTGGCATTCAGGTGCTCATGAAAACCATTGAATAGTACATAATCGATTTCGGATGTCTAAAGATGAATTATGTGAATCATCTATCCCAGTCAATTTGCCCGAATGGGTTCCGCTGTCAATTTCACCACTGATATTTCTGAACAGCTACATATCGCCAACATGAAAGAGGCTTATCGATCCAGCAACTAAGTCAATTACATTGGACAGAAACTTAGGCATCATGACTGGTGTACCGGTCTTGACTATATGCAGAAGCTACTGTCATATCTTGCACTCCAAGGCTGCTACGATGTTGACTCTGCAAAAGTTGTCAACCTCCTGTCCTTGACTGATAAACTGTGAAGTACACCCAGAGTCCATCTGATATGTCATCACACAATTCAGGACCAGCAATTTTTCTGCCCTGTATCACAGCAGGTATATCATTTGAGAGAAATACATGTTTGCGGAGTGTGCAGAAGTATCACAATAACTTCACTCCGAGATGCATCAGAAGATTTGGGAATTCCCAACTTTGAATAGCTATTTCGCGCTCAAATTGAAGAGAACTGGGGAGACGAAGTTTGTGGGCTCAAGCTCGGATATGATCCGAATGTACTCATTGACAGTATCTTTATTAAACTCCAGAATGGGCTGTTGTACTACTGTCAACAATTTCACAACCCTACTTCTGTTGAGCGTCTGAGACTTGATTGCAAGGTAGAATATACCAATGCCAACCAAGGGATCATGCCTGAAACTCATACCATCTGTGTCCAGTATATGCAAAGTGCAGAGAATGACCTCGATAACAACTTTCAAAGATGAATTCCTTCTTTTCCTATATTATACTTCAGCTGGACTCCAGTGAAGCAGATCCTCCAATTTCAGGAGCGTCTGCCAGCCCGCAAAGCAACATTGACGTTGTCTAAGAGGTGCAAAATGACCCAACAATGGGGATTACGTCCTCAAGCTCAAGAATACACGGAGGTAATTCCAACAAAGTTGAAAGATCTTCATGGTTTGACTGATTGTGTTGACGGGTTCATCCGGGTGGTCAAATAGACGAATAAAATGCATATTGTACCAGTAGGAGCAATTGTTGGAGCGGCACATTTGGTGTGGGAGAATGCTGCATTGGGCGGCATAGATAGTGTATGGCTTTTAAAAAATCATGTTCATTTTAATACCTACTGGACTGGATATTAATGAGATTAGAATGCCTGATTCAAGTGTGCAGCTATGAGATAGTTTATCGAATTGTACTATTTGATATTGACATTATATATTATCACTCCTGGAGAGTCTGGCCCTAGGTGCACTGGAATGGTCCTGGCGACGAGTGTCGTAGTTTCAGCAGCTCCGAAATGTTACCATCATACAGGAATGATTTTATAGCATTTTGAAGACGACCTCACACTGTGTAGAATATTCTTGAATTCTGTTCTGCAACTTCAGGAGCATTGAGGAGCACCTGAAATTATGTCTTTGAGCACCTGAGAAGCACATCATTTTGCATTCAGCCTGCTCAGGAGCTTCTGGGAGCTTCTGAAAGGATTGGGGGGGCTGTTCAGAATAGCTGAGTGGTGGAGATATAACTTCTGAACCATTTACCATTTTGCGGATGTGGTGAGCTGGCCTGTGGTGGTTGGTCTTGTTTAGAGGCACACCAGAAGCTGAAGTTACATTCAGGGGTAATCTCATAATCGTGGGAAGGAAGGGAAAATACTCAAACTTGAGTGGATAGTGAATTGGGTGTATGCTGTACTTGGCATATGCTATAGTTGGTGTATGCTTTACTTAGTGTATGCTGTACTCGGTGAATACAGTACTTGGTGTATGCAGTATTCAGTGTTAATGCATGATCATGGCATGGAGACATAGAGAGGGATAACTTAACTTTCAGTTCAACTATAATGGTGGTGTTCAGGACGAGAAAGAGAGATATGAGATGAAGAAGCATATAATGCGGAGAATACACATGGATAGGAGAAAACGGGGGTATGGCTAGCCTGATTGGGTTTGAATAACCTGGAATCTGTGTATTGACCGTCCAGATCAGCACTCCTACCTGGCACCTTGTGGATGGTTAATTGTCTCACACCTGAAATTCTATATGTCTCAGGATTCCATGCTGACATGCCCCATCTCCTCTCATATCTCTCATTCTCATCCTCAACTCTACCACCACCTAGGAACATGAAGTTACATCATTGCTTACAATGCCATCATCAATAGTCAGCACTGAGTACAGCATACACCAAGCTCATCATACACCGAGTACAGCATACACTGTGTACCACATACACTGTGTACTGCATCATCCCAAGATGGAATGTCTCCCGCTCCCAACCTGTCTGTAATCTCTACACAGGCCATATTATTGGTCAATTCTCTGGATTCCGAGAATCACAAGTAATTCAATGAATAGTCTCTATTCACATCCCATCTCCCTTGCAAACTACCTCCTCCAGATTGCCCGGCATCAAGAACTCCTATAATGTTGCTCGATCATGGCCTCCGGGTGTATCTCGAATCTCGCTTGATCACAGCCTCCATGTGGATTTTTAATCTTGCTCAATTAAAGTCTCTAGGTTTGCGCTATCCTAGTCTTCAAGGGCAATTCGCCAAACTCACTCGATTATGTCCTCGAAGTGAAACTCTAAACTCACTTGTTTAGCCCTTCTGAGTGCACCTGAATATAGCCTCTAAATGCATCTCCAAACTCACATGTTGATGGCCTCCAACTTGGCATGACAATGGCATTCGAGCATGTCCGCAAACTCACTCGATCAAAACCTCCAAGTGTTTGTCCAAGCTTCTATTTTTTTGGGCTCCATGTTCGCACGAACATGGCCTCCAAGTTCACATCTCCATATGTGGTCGCTAATGGCCTTGGAATGTATCTCAAAGTTCATTCAATCTTGGTATAGACAATTAGCCCAGCTAGACGTTGGACAGCCAATTATCAACAAGCCACCACACTCCACATGGCATCCAAAATGCATTCCTGAGAAAAAGTCGTTATTGCTCAAGATGTGTAGGATGAGGGTGAAAGGATATAATTTGTTACCTGGCCATGATAAACTAGATAAATTGCATTGATTTATGAACGCTTGGCAAGAGTGCTTGAGAAACGATACAAATTGCATGGATCCATGAAAGCTCTGCAAGAGTGCATAAGACCAAGAGCTGGGACTGATATAATGCATGAAACCAAGCGCGGGGAAAGTTGAAGTGTGTATTTCATTTGATGTGATGATGCCTACCCACCCCTGGATCTCCCACATATATACTCCCTGTTGCTGACTCCATCTTTGCTGTCCCTGCATCATCATAGGTGTATATGTGAGGAGACTATAATAATACATGCCGAAGTATGATGTAGAGAATCTTGTGACTGTAACAAAGATGAATATGATAATCACAATGCCTTCTGGTGGTCAAACCCTAAGAACTACAGCTGTGAGAGTATGGCATAAAGTCTCCCACTGTGCTTGCGCAGAGGACTCAGCTATGCTGGAAGTCTTCTGCAGACCTGTGATGAGGTCCCAGCAGCTCCAACATTTGACTATCCTAATAGTCAAATCTTGTACCATCCTGAATATGCCTCCATAAATTTAGGTACTTGCTGGAGCACCTGAGAATGCTCGTGCAGAGTATGAGACGACCGTACATATACCAGCAGGATATTCCCCGGCTTGGTACTGCACTGCATTTCCATTTTGAAGTTCCTTCAACTTTCGCTCTAATCAACTTTTTAAGTTCTTATCATACTGTGTTAAAATCAATTTATACATTGTGCAGTTTTACCAGATCTTTGACCTCCCACTTGCAGTTTTGCGATCTGACCAAGATTCATTCAGTCACTGTGATATAACAGTTAATGTTGTGATCAATTTGGCAGTATTCGATAGTGACCGAAAAAAATAGTAGTTGGATCGCACATCTTAATTTGTCAAGTGAAAGAGCTGCTAGAACTGCACAATCTACATACTAATCATGTTACAATGCAATCTGAATTCAGATACTTAATTGTCGCAAATTGTTGGTGGTTTACATGGTGGATTTTTGGTGCTAAAACCTGCACAATTGCAATATTCTGGGAATTTGTATTGTAAAACCTGGTGCAACAGACTGCTACATATGTTCTTAATACAGACAGCTCATTTAGATGCTATTTTACTTAGGGAAGATATGAAATGCCAGAGAAAAACTGGAAACAGAGATGGATTGCAGGTGTGGACGGTAAACCCAATGTGGATAGTGGCTAATGGACGAGATTTAACAGCTTACGGAGGACAGGTAATATTTAGTTTCCCCTCAATATTAATGAAATGGAAGTATTGTCAAGTTATACTTGCTTGGAGATTAAGTAAATTGAGATTATACTGTTCATGTACGAATGAGTGCCCATTTACAGCTGTATGATTTTTGCCTGGGAGGGCTACTCTGAGATTGAGTTTGAAAACCACTCACAGTGATACTCTGGGCACTGCAGTAAGTACTATTTAGAAAAACAGAATCATGTTGCTATATGCCTTAGTCCCAATGTGAAGAATGATTCTAGATGGGATCAGTAGTTGTGCAGTCAGAATGCTGAACTCTTTTATCATGAAACCATATGTCATGTGCAATTATTGCAATATCTATATCAAAGTAGAAAGATAATCATACCGGAATCAAATGAACCTGTTCATCATTCAAACATCATACTAAAAATATTGAAGCTAAGTACTATGAAATACAATCCCTAATAGAGACAGCGCTGAATGACAAAATGCATTGGGGAAGTACTAACGAACAGACTCATTGATATATCAAGAAGCTTCATGCACAAGATACAATTCCAAATGTGATGCTGACATTGTTTTAGAAATCAGAAGTTATACAGATACTACTGGAAAGTATCACCTCTACCAATTCAGCCAAATCCATATGGCACCCAAAACTACTGCCTGTGAGAAGATATCACCAAAGCTACTGTTTTAAAATCTGGAATGACAGTACAATGATTGAACAGATCCCGAACTGCAATTATTCAGTGCCCAGGCTCACGGTGGAGGATGCACTGCAGACAATAGAGACCTACTCAGAATCACCACTGAAAGTTAGTTGATTAGTACCCCTGGAATCCATTTACAAACTGGGTCAACAAGCATATATGGAGAAGAGTCAACCAGTGCATCAACAGATCAAACACCAAGGGAACTCCAAACACTAATATGTAGTTTAACCGACAAGTAACAACTGGCATACCTGGAGTATGAGAGGAATGCATTCCCCGAGGTAGGCCAACAAATATATACACACCAATGAGCAGATAAGCACTCTAAGAATATTACAAATGTCAAATTGATGTCAAAGTGCTGAACCTGGAAGAATGAGCAGCACAACTGCAAATGTACCAGAGAGATGATGAAACTTTCAAGCTTGCCAAAATGATGCTGAAGGAATGCTGATATTGTAGTGGAAGCAATTTGAAACAATATACAGTACAGCTACAGTATGTCAGCATATTCTGGACACCAATGGAGATCTGAAATGTAGCTGAATACATGGCATTCACTTTCGAACTGCATTGGCAGAAATGTCTTACACCATTAGACAGAGATCATTACTGAGTATACCTACTACAATTATTGCTAAATGACTGAAAACAATCATTGTAAATGAGTAAAATGAAGAGACCTCCATAGTGTTAGCAACCATGCCGGACCGTCGCTTCAGATCCATATCTTCATTGGAACCGAACCGTTGCCAAATTGGCCGTCCAGGTCTTCAATGCACCTGAACTCTAGATTCAGGTACTGTTCAATGGCAATCTCGTAACCCATCTGAGTAGGGCAAGTTGTTGGCGGGTTGCCGAGCAGGTTCATCTGAAGATTCATATAATGCTCTTGTTTTTGCAGTTTGATAATAGTATATTATCAAAATTGGGTATTCAGTAGCCAATAAGCTGTTTTTGCTTGTTTTGCAGTTTGCAATATCAGTTATTTTGATATCCTTGTGTTTCATTTTATATGTCATATTTTAGCCTAGAAAGGTGGTCACTAGTTCTGTTATGAGCTCATATACAGGACGAACAATTGTTGATGCTCCATTAACACTCATTTTCTTGATGGGGTTACACATATGTCATGCACTGTTTAGGATGAAGAGGCTGCCAGAATGTCGTATATTTGTTATTGCCACAAAGTGACCCTTAGATTAGCCACAATGCAAGACCAAAACTCAGTGACACTCCATTGAAGCTAATGTTAGCAACATCCCAAATTGGCGGTTCAGTGCCGGTTCTGGGTTGGAACCGAACTGCAACCATTTCACTGGGTTTGACGCCACTGAAAAGCTGAACAGCACCAAACCAGCGGTTTTTTGGCCAGTTCCACAATTTCCCGAACTCAGGACTTTGCCTCTAATTCAGCATTCGAGTTGTGATCGTATCACGATATTAAATATACTTCAAACATGCATCTTTAGCTGCTCTTTTATCTCCAATTTTCGAATTTGCGATCCCATCACTATTCATTGAGTCGCTGTGAGATAATGCCAAAAAGTATGCATTTTTCGACGCGACTCAACAAATAGTGATCGGATCACCAATCGGGCAATGGGAGCTGAAAGAGCATCTAAAACTGCATCTTTTACATATATATCATATTATAATACGATCACAACTCAAATACTTAATTCGATCCAAAGTTCATTGTTCGCGATAATGAGGTTATGCAGTATGATAAACCCAGCCTAAAAACCACGGGTTTCTATCTGGTCCGGGGAACAATACCGCCAAGGCAGAGGGGTTTGCTTTTTGTGATGAGTCTGGAACCGAACCAAAATGTGTTTCCGGTCCAAACCAGGTTGGCTGGTGGGTTACCCGGACCCGTTGCTAACACTAGTTGACACTCATATTCAGAATTCGGGAGGGAGCATGTTGCTATTGTTTTTGCCCCTACAGGCAGCCAATATCTCATATATGGCTGTTTACAACTACTCGCCAATTAGATTACCCAAGATGCAAGACCACTACTGGTTGACACTCCGTTGACACTCACTTTCAGGATGGGACAGGGAATATGTTGCTATTGTATGTGCCTCATAAGGTAGTCAATACCTCATCTATGCATGGCTGCAACCAATCGCCACTTCAGTTACCCAAGATGCAAAGCGAAAAATCAGTGATGCTCCATGGATGTGCAAATTCAGAATCGGGCAGTGCCCAAACTGTTTGCTAATGTGTCTATAAAGGCAGCCAATACTCTGGTTATGCATATCAGCGACCAAATCACATTTCAATTACCATACTTACAAGACCTGTAATTGTTGATGCTCCATTGACACTCATTGTAATGTATTGTCCTGTCAATATCTGCTGCCATCAATAATTGCATTCATAATTACTGGACATCGTTTGTACCCTTTCTGCCTGATCAAGAGTCGGCCTATTGGCAAAGCCGAGCCTAGTAATCATCTTGCACTGGTTGCTCTCATTCTAGTAAAATCTATACATCTTGCAAACTAATTCAGTTTGCGCACTATACTTCTGTTTATTAGCCAGTATTCACAGGCGACTGCTTAATATTCTCCCATAATACTTCTCTGAATAAAATTCTTGGCCATACTACATAAACAACCTGCTGAAAACAAATTGAGTCATTCTGTCATACTTTGTTATGATCCCATTATTCCTCCTCGTTTCCAATGTACCAACCATCATCAACACCTTTTCAGCCCTTGTCTTTGACCTCCATGTGGGTGAAATCAATCCGGGAACATTTGGTCTGGCACTCACATCTTACTGCTCTGGGGGTTTTGAATCTTTGAAACCATTGTCTAGCTCAATCATGAATTTGTTGTCCTCCTCCCTGTCGTCTTTCCTGTCATTTGGAGTATCCAAGTCCCCATTCCAGTCAAGCGAAATTTTGGTGTCTGAAATTCTGTCAAGTGCACTGTCTTCATCACATTCTGTAGAATGGTGGCAGATTTGTTTGATTTAGCGGAAATTCAATACCTGAGTTTGTCCTCCAGGGAGGTCCTTTGCTGACAAAGCTGGTGGCACATGTCATCTTTCCAACAATTTAAATGCAGTTGCACCATCATGTTGAATATTTGACCTGCACACTTTAATGATCTCTTCAGTATCTGAAATGTATCCTATGGCAGTCCTTTGAATGGTCTGGGGGCAACATTCGCTCGGTGTGGTACGTAGGTTCTGGTTGCCCTGTCACAGCTCCAAACAGTTGTGGACCTTGGCCATTCTGTACAATATCATCTGCTCTGCATCTCTCTTCATTTCCAAGTCATCATTAGTATTTGTCAAATCCACTCCCGGGTCATCCCATACCAATAACCCCTTATTTGCTTGAGTGAACTGCCCTACAATGACTTTTTCACAACGAGTCTCGCCTGTAGTTTCTGACTGCTTCCAGCCAATCACATCTCACCCAAGGCAAAAACTGGTCTCCACTCTGAGACCATATGGTATGATAGAGAATATGTTGCGTGACACATTAGAGAGATCTGCGAACTTTGGGTGAGTTTCATTTTGCCAAAGCCACCAGTCTGCAACATCCGGAATCCGAAGTGTAATGCTAATATCTATGGTCTTGGAGTGGTAATTATCATGATTCGGATTAATTTACCTCCAGGTCTTTGGTAATTCAGGCAGTGAATTCAAATATAGCCTTCCGGCGGTCAGTTAGCATTCTGCGCAATCACCACATCCAGGTGTCATTTCGATCACATTTATAGGCATTAAGTGTTCTGTATCATTGCTGGACATATCATATGAATCATATAATGTTTGCCCAGATCTTGAAGGCGATAAACAATAGAATCCATTGTTGCTTGGGACACTTTCGGGTTTAGTGATGGGCGAAGGTGGATGTTTGGCACAATAATCATTCTCCACGTACATCAGAAATGACTCCAATTGTCTGGTACGAGACGATGTCTCGTCCGCAGGGTGATTATTTATTCCGTTGTCCCACTGGCTAAACAATCACCACCGTTGGCATGGATTGAGGAGATGTTTTGAACTGAGAAGCATTCCCATCGTAGGAGTAACTTCGGTATACAATGTGAACAGTGTCTGGCGCCCAAACTGCACGGCAAAGTATACGTCGTCCTTTCATTGAGTCTACTTCTTAGCTAAAGCTCGCATAATACCATCCATATGATTGAACCTGTCACGGTATCCAGTAATAACATGATTCATAGTAACAGTATGATTTTCGACATTTCCTGCAACCAGTACCAGAATGGCCTTAAAACTTCCATGACATATTTGAAGATACTCCATTCATCCTGTGTTGTGAAGAGTGGCCAGTGATCAATGTATATTGGATTCTTCAGCCACTTGCAAGTGAATTCTCGTAATCAGTAGGCCCATTCAAGCAACTCAATTATTCAATTCCGCAGTAGCTTTATTAGTGCTAGCAACAGTTTGGGACGGTGAGTTCGGGTCCGTGGCCGGGTCCGCACCGAGCCGTTGACAAATTGGTGGTCAGGGTTGTCAATCTACCAGAACGGTTAATTCAGGCATTGTTTGATGGAAGTCTCCCAATCTGTATGAATCAAAAGGGTTAGTAGCGGGTCGCCCAGCGGGGCCATCTGTAGATCTATATAATATTCTTGTTTTTGCATGTGGATAATTGTATAAAACTAAAATTAGGTATTCGACAGCCAATAATCTCTTTTTACATATTTTGCAATTTGCGATACTGAGAATTTTGGAATTGGTGTTTTTCCTGGTATATGTCATATTTTTGGCTATACAAGAAGTCAATATTTTCATTATGAGCTGATTGATCCGCACAAAGCCTTGATTACCCAATATGCAAGACCCTTTATTATTGACGCTCTGTTGACGCTCAGTTTCATAATGGGGTTACAGATGTGTCATTCACTGTTTCAAATAAAAAGGCTGCCACAACATTGTATATGAATTATTAACACATTGTGACACTTAGGTTAGCCAAGATGCAAGTCCAGAAATCATTCACACTCGATTGATGCTCATTTCCAGGATGGGGCAGGAAGCATGGTCAAATTGGTTTTGCCCCTACAGATGGTCAATTTAACATTTATGCATGTTTGCAAACCAATCACCAGCTGGATTACCCAAGATGCAAGACGAAATATCATTGATCCTCCATTGACGCTCATTTTCTGGATGGGGCAGGGAGGGTATCACTTTGGTTTTTGGCTTTAAAGATGGCCACTACCTCATTTTTGGATGTTTGCAAGCAATCGCCTATTAGATTACCAAGATTCAACAACAAAAAACGTTGACATACCATTGACGTTCATTTTCAGGATGAGACAGGGAGTGTGTAGGTATTACTTTCAACTCGGAAGACAGGCAATACCTCGTTTCTGAATGGCTGCAACCAATCGCCAGTTAGGCTATACAAGATGCACAGCAAACAATTGTTGATGCTCCTTTGACGCTGATTTTCAGAATGGGGCAGTGACCGTGTTGTTTACTTTTTTGCCAAGGAAGGCAGCCAGTACATTGGTGATGGACTGCTGCGACCAGATTACATTACAATTACCATACTTACAAGATTACAATTTGTTGACGCTCATTTTTGGGATGGTGCAGGGAGCATAATGCAACTAGTTTTGACCCGATAGACAGCCAATGCCTCATTTACGAATTGCTGCAACCCATGGCCACTTAAGTTACCCAAGATGCACAGCCAAAAATGGATGACGCTCGGTGGACACTCATTGTCAGAATGGGGCAGTGACCGTGTTGTTTACTCTTGTGTGAAGACAGGCTGCCAGGAGTTTGGTTATGGGTAGCACCAACAATGTCACATTTCAATTACCTTACTTACAAGACTATAAATCGGTGATGCTCTGTTGACGCTCATTTCAATGTACTATCCAGTCATGATCTGTTGCCATTAGTAATTGCATTCATGACTGTTTGAACTTAGTAGTTGCCTTTCAGCATGATCAGGACTTGGCTCTTTGGCAAAGCTGAGCACAGTAATATTCTAGCACTGGTCACTCTCATCCAGTGAAAATTGACATATCTTACCAAATACTGTGTATTGCCAGCTATAGCATTGTTTATTAACCAATATTCTCACGCCACTGCTCAATGTTCTCCCCTGATACTTCTCTACCTGAAATTGTCGGTCAAACTACATACAGAACTTGGTGATAAGACATTGAAGCATTCTGTCCTACTTTTTCTTGACCCACTTATTCCTCCTCGTATCTATTATATTGACCATCATCAACACCTTTTCAGCCTTCTTCTTTGACCGTCATATAGGCCGAATCAATCCGGCAACATTCAGTGCATTACTCACATTCCGCTGCTCCAGTGTTTGTCAATCTCCACTGCCATCGTCTAGTCCCATATCTGATTTATTTTATGTCTCCCTGTCGTAAAGGCTGAGCATTCAATTATCCAAGTCCGCAATCCAGTTAAGCCAATTTTCGGTGTCCGCAATGCTTTCAGGTGAACTATCCTCATGACTCTCAGCAGGATGGCAGTCGATTTGCTTGATTCAGCCCACATTCAATACATGAGTTCATCCTTCAGGGAGGTTTTTTGCAGAATAAGCTGCTGGCACAAGTGATTTTTCCGACAACTTAAATGCAGCCACACCATCATGGTGAATATTTGACTAGGATGCATTCTCGATCTCTTGGGTATCTGAAATTCATCCTACGGCTGTTATCAGTGTAATTTGAGTATGAGAATCTTCTTCTGTAGCTCGTAGGTATTGGTGACCCTGCCACATCTCCAAAATCTCGTGGACCGTGGCCATTCGGTACAACATGTTTACCTCTGCCTCTCTCTTCTTCTCGATGTCATTTTCAGTACTGGTTGTATTGAATGCGGGGTGGTCGCCAGCCAGTAATCTGGTATTGGCTCAAGCAAACTGCCTTACTACGACCTGTTTGCAAAGGGTCTCACCTGTGGTTTTTAACCGCTTCCACCCAATTACATCCTGCTCAAGGGAAATGCTCGTCTCCACTCCGGCACCATGAGGTATGATAGAGAGTATATCGTACGCCACATTGGAGTGATCGGGATACAGTGAGGGCATTTGCTCTTGCTGCTGCCTCCTGTCAGTAATATCCGGTAACCAAAATGTACTACAAATCTCCATTGAGTTGGAGTGGTAATCATTAAGATTCAGATTAATTTGCACCCAGTTCTATGATCATTCAGGTAGTGAATTCGAATACAGCCTGGTGGCTGTCAATATGCGTGCTGCATGATCACTTTGTCCGGGTGTCATTTTGACCAAATTGTTAGGCATTATGTATTCTTCATCATCGCTGGACAAATCATATGGATCATACGATGATTGACCAGATATAGAAGCCATTGCAAAGGAGACGAAATTGTGGTTCGGTATGCATTTGGATTTGTCTACCAGCAATCTTCGATTTTTAGTGCAGTATTCACTTTCGACATACTGTGGAAAGGTCTCCTGGGATTGGGTAGTATAAGAAGTCTCGTCTTCAGAATTGATATACATTTCCATGTCCCACTTCCTAAACGATCGCAACTTCCGGAAAATATCAAGAATATATGCCGAAATGGGAAGCATACTGGTCATAGGAGTAATATCTGTATGATATTTGGACAGCTTCTGCCACACAATCTTCAAGGCAAAGTATAAGTCTTCCTTCCATTGTATCTTCTTGTTGGCCAAAGCTCGCATCATGCCATCCATAGAATCGAACATGTCATTGTAGACAGTGATGACATGATGCGCAGTAACAGTATCACTTTTTCACATCCACAGGGTTCTGAACAGAAAGGGCCGTGAAACCTCCATGACCTACTGGACAATGGTCCACTCATCGTTTTTTGTGCAGAGTGGCCGGTAATTGCTGTATTTTGGATTCTTAAGCCATTTGCATGTGAATTCTCATAATCGGTAGGCTTGCTCAAGCAACTCCAGCATCAAATTCCACCCTGTTTTCACAGTCATAAATGGTAGGACTGCAATTCCTACTTTGGCTATTTGACAGTCAATGAACTCGTTTTGACGACCAGGTGTCAGAGTAATCAATACAGCAAACATTCTCTGCTATATGAAGGTCAGTTTCAGCACTTTCAAAATATGTTGAATTATGAACTTTCTCAATTATCTTTGCTAAACCGGGTCTCATGGTGGACACATTGTTGATTTGAGAATTGCCCTCTTTTCAAAGCCTTTGACTTTTCCCAATGTCTGTGCTTTCATTCCCTTCAAACTGCAGATCATGCTCAGGGGCTGCCCAAGACTTGGTGCAGCCTTGTACTCCGAGACTGCTCATTATTGTACCCAAAGCAAGCCAAATGACATGCGCCAGGCATTGTATGTGGTTTCTCAATGTGGGCCACTCGATTCCAGAGGGCAGAATGGTAGTTTGTATCTCGCGAGTCATCAAGTTATTCAAGGAGGCAACATCGGTTGTAATCCCAAGGAAACGGCCGTCTGTAAGATGAAAACAATCCAGAACTTCCTTCAAATGTCCGGGTAGCTGTGCTCCGGTATGTTGACCCTTGACCTGTAATCGTTAATGAGCGTTCAACACAGGAGAAGAGTGGACTATGAACCCCATCAAGCCGCCAGTTGTACTTGTCCCAATGTCCAATCTTGATCCATTTAATAGGCAATGACCAAAGTGATTGCTAATTCTTACTTCGATGTTCATCCGTCTAAAAGTAAACTAACATTGTTTCTTGATGGCAATTACTTCTTAATAGCATCCCCTGTCAGTGAGTATTCCCTCTGGCAAATATTGCTCAGGGTGCTGGCTGACGGTAACACTATCTCGTGTTGTAATGCATTGTATGAACGTTGTAGCTCTAGGTTTAATATCGCATTCTATCGAATATGAGCTCAAACAAATTTTCACATTTGGTAGCGATTCCAGGTGTCTTGGTGAAATTTGGCAGTTTGAAAGTCCTTTGCTGCCAGTTTGGAGTGTTTTGTCTGTCAATTCAGTAAGTATACTTAAAACGTTTGAATATCCTGTGCGAACTTACAATTGGAATACCTCAACTTCCTTGCCCCTTGAGTATGGCCAAAGCTGTTTCATCGACTGTTGAACTATTCAATTCAGTTACTTCTGACACTGTTAATTCGTTTTACTTTGCAATGTGTGCTTTTGCCAACAACTGTTTGCCCATTGGGCTGGTCCCATGTTCTGCTGAATGACGAAGAACTTGATGACAAATGTTACATATGATGCCAGGGCTGCCAGTGTCATCAATTCCGCAGTGTAAATATCGTCGCCATGAAGGTGCATATCTAGAATCATTCCAACAATAGATCGCTTCGAGCTTACATTCATTGAAGCCCACCAAGCATCGAAGATGATTTCCATAGTAAGGTCACATAAATCGCAAATTGAGACGTCTTCATTTTTTGAAGATATGATAACCTCTAGCAACGAGGTGTTTGAAGATTTTGTATCTGACATCGTGGTAGGATACTGAATTCTGGGTAATTCATCCTGAGTCACTGTCAAAAGACACTTTATAGTCTGGTAGAATGCGGGTTCCTAAGTATAGATATTAGAGCTACAAACAAGAAAAAAGTCAGACCGCTAAGACATTACATGCATAGTTGTGAAGTTGAATACAAGAACATTCAAAAACAAGGCGGTTGTGATATCATCACTAGAATCTTTCCCAATCCCGGTAGCTGAGAGTATCATTATGGGTCAATGCGGTTGCATCGCTGTCTGATTATCCAAGAAGCAAGCACAATAAGCGTTGATGCTCTGGTGAAATTCATTTTCAGGAAGTGTTAGCGATATCGTCATGAGCATTTTTGCCTATACAGGCGGCCAATATTGTGATTATGGGTGTATGCTGTTGCACAGCCCTTGAATTGGCCAAGATGCAAGTCCAAAAATTGTTGACGCTCCGTTGATGTTCATTTGTAGGAGGTGGTAGCAATATTGCTGCTGGCCTTTGTGCCCAGAAAGGCGATCAATACTGTGATTATGGCTGAATGCTGTGACACAGCCCCTGGATAATCCATGACACAAGACCAGTAATGGGTGATGCTCCATTGACGCTCAGTTCTAGGATAAGGCAACGAGCATGTGGCTTGCCTTGTTACACCTAAAGCCAGCCAATATCTCCTCGTTCGATTGATGTCACTTTGCAACTCTTTGATTCCCGAAATGATGAGACCAAAATAGTTGACACTCCGTTGACGCTCACCGTACAGACATACCAACAGTTATTCGGTGGGCAATTACTTTGCTGAAGATTTAGACCATCATTATTGACAGCAAATGTACCGGTTCTAGGTATGATCATTTGCATCCAGACGCATTGAGGCCTCTCTGTGTCTGAGCCGCCACTATTTGTGTCATCAGTCCAATAAATGACATAGCTCCATCGTGTTTTAGTGCTTTCACCCAGGCTGTTACAGCATAAAGATCCATCTCCTAATTTTAGATATATAGTGCCCGACTTCCTGACCTTTCTTTTTCCAGCGCGTTTTCTTCAATTTCCATGACGTATGATAAGCAATTTTCAAAATCTCGACCATGTGCAGCAGGTCTGAGCAGAGAGCAATGCAGTGAGTTGCATAGGCTCATGCAGTATAACAGCTGCCATTGATCTGGGTTATGACTGTGCACTAACAGCTCGTCTTATAACTCGTATGACAACACTGACTTAAATTCTGTTAGTAAATTTCGTCACTATTTTACCTTTTGCTTTCTACTGTAAGCGTCACAGGCAAGTGGATATCAAGTTTGCTGGCTGGCTATGAACTGGATTAAGAGTTTAGAACTGTCACATGCCCTGTACGACCCTTGCACACACACTGAGGAAATATCATGTCTCACAATTTCATCACCAACAACATGAAAAAGCTGACACATACCAAAATAAATACACAAATTCCTTTTACAAGAGATTGGTCGTCAAAAGTAGCTATCTGGCTATCTATTCCTCCGGCGACGTAGGAGCCATCACCATCTCTTTATCCGTATCCGACCTCTATAATGTAATCAATTAGCAATGCAATATTCAAGGATAAAAGCATATGAGGTCAACAGGTTTCGCATCCTGAATCAGTATCGAATTGGGTGCTGCGTCTGGCGAGAGAACCTGTATCAATTATCGTGACTGTGGTTTCTCTGAACTCAGCCTTACTTAACCACTTCCTGGTCCAGAAGTCACTGCAGACATTTGTGATTGTCCGGGGACAATATCAACAAAGTGCATACACTCTCCAAATGTTGTCAGGGATGGTGTGGCTGTGGTGGTGTCTATTTGGGGCTTGACAACTGCTGGAACCTTCAATTCGGCAGTTCTGTACTTCATATCTGTCGCACAAAAGTAGTTGGCTGCGTCCCCCCATCCCGGTTGGGTCAATTTATCAAGCCTCATCTGCTTCTGCCGAAAACTCTCCATGCTGTGCTGTACTGTTTTGGAGATTAAGCTCTTCGCCCAGCCCAGTTCATCGTGATTACTCAGCTTGCCCAGCACTGTATCTCTTTCATCATCTTCCCAGTCTAGCGTATCCTGCTCATCTTCGGAACTTGCAAGATCGATCAGACTGTCGCCAATAGTATTCAACATCTCTTGGAACCTGTATTTGGCTTTCTGGTTGTCGCTCCTACGTTTTGAGCAGTAGTCATATCTTTCAGCTCTTGCAAAATCGCTGCCTCTGCGTCTTGAACTCGCTTTCTTGCCACAGCGGTCTCCCTCTCCATGCAATCCTTGATTCATTTCTCTTTCGCTTCACTGCTTAAAATCTGCATTTCCAATCTTTGCTCCGCCAAATGCTTCTTTTTAGATCGTATGCTGCGCAATGCTCCCAATGCTCGGACCATTTCTGCCTCCAAGCTGCTCTTTCCATCATCTGCTGGATGATGTCGATATGTGGACTGTTTTTTCAATTTACCGGATTTGCCCACTGGAAGTGGAGACAAGATCTTGTTCGAAGCATTGCCCATAGCATCGTGAGATGACCTTGTTGTTGCGCGAGATGTTCGATGTTGCAAGATATGGCCTACATGGAGGTGAGTGGAGTCCTTTCCGTCAAGGTTCATACATTTGATTGACTTGAACAAAGCAAAATCTGTGTTTTCACTGTCATTTCATGAGAACTAGTTTACACTAACCTTAGATTATGAGTTGACGGTTAGGGTGTGTTTCTTGTAAGATCCCGGTGATGTATTACGACAAACATCACCAGATGACCTTTCCATCGAAGAATTTCCTTTTTATATCTATCAAACATGAGATATCAGCTGTCGTTCACTGCAATTTATCCCTGCCAATAAACAAGCAACATTGGACCGACTTACTGCAAATCGTGGAATCATTGGAATCTCCTGCAACTAGCAGCTATACGCAGCTGGATATATCTTGAGTAGAACGTGCCACTTGACTGTCATTGATTCCACTGTGACTAGCAGCTCCCTGTATCTTCCTCAGGACATTCCACTTTACGTTATCATCTTCCTCACCTTTGCCACAACAGCAAGTCCTGGCTCCACAAACACCTTAGTCCAGTGTAATTGAATCCGAAGCGAGTTGAATGATGAGCGCTTTATTCAATGCGCCCCAGGCTGAGACACTGCAGCCATGCAGACACCACTTAGTCCACCACGACGCAGCAATTGCAGCCACTGAAAATATGACCCAGGACGTATACTTAAAAAAAGTATACAAAACCGGCGGCCGCAATGATAGAAAGCAGCATGCGAGATGAGGTGAGTAGCACCATATCGATATAGAAGGCGGTCAACTAATAATTTAACCTACAGCTGGTGTACATAGAGAACTCCGTAACCTATTTATCGTTTCCCACAATTGCAAACCTCCATGGTTGACGAAGGCATTTCTCCGCACAGTCCACCAAATTGAACATCATGATGTCGTCCGCTCTGGGATTTTCGCATGCAAATTTCGTGGTTAATGTCCCTGGGACTGGACAAAACATGCTTTAAAGACAATAGAGGCGGCTATGGAGTCGTATATGGTTGAGGTTATAGCCGAGTATTCCTTTGAACAGCAACAACTAAATTGTTGTAAGTTTTAAAAATGGCTGCTACTATGGTGAGGCAAGGAGGTCGGATACAGCTAGAACAGTCAGACATGCGCCTGGCCTGGAATATGGCCAAAATGCCCAAAGCAGGGTTTTTGTGCACCTCAATACAGTACATGCAACAACTGATGAAGGAACCTCGCGCCGAAGTTCAAGAAGAGAAGAAGCAAGGAGTTCAATCTCCTGGGCATACAATGGTGAACACTGGGATAGACAGACACCCGGCAATGGTTTATAAAAAATCATACAGCCAGCAGCCTTCCATGCCAAAATGGCACAGCAAAGTATCTGCAGACATGCTGGAGGCGCAAAGGAACCGGCGCACCTCCACCAGACTCGGAGTCACCGCTGCCCAGAACGCCACCTCTGCCCGGGATACCACCTCCACCTGGAACACCACACAAGCCACCAGGTGACAGTGATGGACATGAAAGTCATGAAATAGAAGGTATGCCATCCAGGTGTGTGTATATACATTCACTGCTTCCCAGCACTCAATTTTCAATCATAATGCATATGCCAAGGATAGCAAGTACGAGAAAGATTTCAATCCAGATTTGCTAGGTACACTATCTGCTGCATAGAAATACCGCTGACATTGATTTTGAATACGACTGCAGCATTTTGAGTATATTAGATTGTGAAGATGAGGATCGATTGAAAGAAACGGGATTTTTGAATATTCTCATTATCTACAATTAGCGGACACTGTAAAGTAGATTTCAAAGGATATATTTATACGCACGATTAAAGAACAACGTACTGATAATGGAAAACGTATATGAAGAGGATTGAACGACTGCCAAAACACAGTTATAGATGTTGTATGCCAAAGTGAATGGTTGCATAATGTGGACATGCCGGTGGCAAAATGAGCATCAATGGAGCATCAACAATTTGTCGTCCTGTAAGTTATGTTTTTAAAATGGGCATTAGTTGTTGTAGTCTATACTCATCGTATTGGCCGCCTTTATAGGCAGAAGAGAATGCTAGAGTCTCCCTGCCCCATATTGTCAATGAGCGTCAACAGAATGACAATGATTTTTGGACTTGAATGTTGGGTAATCTTGGTGGCAAATAATTGCAGACATCTATCCACAAGGTATTGGCAGCCTTTAGAGGGTGATAAGCAAGAGATGTTCCTGCGACAGCCTCATGGACAATCACAATTTATTTCATATTCAACACTACAACTCGGTGATGGTGAACATTTTAACCTGTAAAACCGGTCAAAACTCTGTATATAGACATCAGCTGCCATCCAGTGCTTTGATTAACCATCATGCATGTCCAAAAATCATGGACACACCGTTGACACTCACTCTCAAGATTTGGCCGGGAGAGTGTCCCTTTCTCTTTGGCTGTTAAAGGTGGTCAATAACTCACTTATGCATAACAAAGAACAAGTCACTCTTCAGATACCTTACTTACAAGACTAAAAACCGTTGACGCTCCGTTAACGCTCATTTTCAGAATGGGGCATAGAGCGTGTCACTTTCTCTTCTGCTTTGAAATGCGGCCACTACTACATTAAAGATTGTCTTCATCCGATTGCCACCTAGATTACCCATAATGCAAGACCACAAATCATTGACGCGCCGTGGACTATCATGTTTGGGATGCGGCAGAGAGCATGTCTCTCTTGGTTTAAGTTATAATGGCAGCCGATTCATCTGAAAAGAAAAATGGCGTACCAAAGTTAATATTTGGCAATCAGCAGTAGGATATCTGAATGTGACCATAGATAGAAAAACCCAAATTTCAGAACCGGAGATTAGAACCAACAGGATGAGCCAAACTAGGCAAAATACACGCATTGATGGGTCTGTGTCCAGGTTGGCCCTCCAATACACAGTGGTTCGGGTTTTTACACAGTTCTGCAACCCAACTGAATCATTTTGGTGGTCTAAACCTGGACCCGTTGCTAACACTAGTCTTCACATCCAGTATAGGTAAGAAAGTGGTTCTCACTTAGTCTTGTTGACGGCCGATGAACTTGTGTTGACGACCAGGTGTCAGCATAATCAATACCTCAAGCATGCTCTGCTATCTAAAGATGTGTTTCAAGACTTTTAGAATATCTCGAAATATGTACTTTTTCAATTATCTTTGCTACACCTGTTCTCATGGCAGGTCCCTTCCAGATTTTTGCATTGCCCTGTGTTCAAAGTCTTTGGTTATTTGAACTATCTATGCTTTCATTCTCTCCAAATTGTTGATCGCGCTCATGGGCTTCCCAAGACTTTGTTCGGCCTGTTTCACCCGGACTGCTCATGAATGCACCCAAAGCAAGCTGAATGACATGCGCCATGCATGGTATGCGGTGTTTCAATCCAGGCCACTCGATTCCGGAGGCCTCAATGGTTGGTTGTATCGTGCGAGTCTCAGAGTAATTTGAGAAGGAGTTATCAGCTGTATTTCCAAGAAAACTGCCATCGGTATGCTCCAAATGAACAAAAACATCCTTCCAAGGTACGGCTAGCCATGCTCCAGTATGTTGACCCTTAACCAGTCATCCTTACTTAGCTTCCAAACAAGGACAAGAATATGCTATCAACCTGATCGCAAGCGAGTTGTACTTCTCACATAGCCCAATTTCAATCTCCATAGTAAGCAATGACTAATCGTATGCCGAGTTTAATCGTTGATGTCCACTCATATAAAGCTAAAGTAACTTTATTTCTTGAAGGCAATTGCTTCTCGATTACATCCACTGTCAGTGGGTATTCCCTCCACCAAATGTTACTAAGCATGCTGGAGGATCGAAGTAGTAACTTGCTTCATAATGCATTGTATGACTGTCGTAGCTCTAGGTTTCATAAAGTGTTCTGTGGAATATGACACAAAACTAATCCTAACAAGAGGTAGCAATTCCAGGTGTCTTGGTGAAATTTGGCAGTATCAGAGTCCATCACTGCCAGATTAGAGCCTGTTGTCTACCAATTCAGTCAATATGAGTAAAATCTAAAAGTCAAATGTGAATTTCCTTTGCGAACATACAATTGGAATTCCGCAACTTCCTTGTCTCTTCGGTATGGCCAAAACTGTTTCATCAACAGTTGAACTAGTCAATTTGCGAACTTCCGACTCTGTTAATTTGTTTAACTTTGCTATGTACACTTTTGCCAGCGAGTGTTTCACCATTGAGCTGGTCCCATGTTCTGATAAATGGCAAAGAACTTGATGATAAATGATACATATGATGGCAGAACTGCCAGTCTCCTCACTTCCACAGTGTAAATAGAATCGCCATGAAGGAGCATGTCTAGAATCATTCCAAGCAAAAAGATGCTTCCAGCCTACATCCATGGAACCCCACCAACCATCAAATATGATGTGTAAAGCAAGGTCGCTCAAAACACAAATGAAGACACATTTATTTTTGGACGATATCATAACCTCTATCAATAAGGTATTTAAAGATTTGAATATGACATCACAGTAGGAATTTGAAAGCTGGGTAATTCGACTTCAGTGTCTGTCAAAAGTAAAGTTATAGTGAAGTAAATAACTCATGCTTGAATATTGACTTCAGATCTTCAAGCAAGACACAAGTCAGACCTGTGAGACATGACATGTATATTTGTGAAGTTGAATATAACGACATACACACAAGACTGACCATTAATAACTCCATTTAGCAATGATGCAGTGCAGAACATTGCTGTGCAGCTTCCTGAGCCTGCACGAAGACTGTTGTTGCACTATTGGCGTTCACTTTTAGGAGGCAGTTGCAACATTGTTGGTCACATTTTAGCCCATGAATGCAGCCTATAGTTCGATTATGGGTTAACGCCATTGCATAGCCCATTGATGATTGATGATGCAAGACAAAAAATTGTTAGCACTCTGCTGATGGCCATTTTTCAGAGGTAGTAGCAATATCATCCCTATCATTGTTGCCCATAACAGTGGCCAATACTCTGATTATGGGATAACACAGCTGCATTGCTGGTTTATTATCCAGGATGCAAGACCCAGAAACATTGGCACTTGGTTGAAGCTCTTTGTTAAGAGGAGAACGCAAAATGGTGGGTAGTATTTGTACCCATCAAGGCCGCCGATAGGATGATTATAGGTTAACACTGTCCCACAGCACTTAGATCATCCAAAATGGAAGATGAGGAATCATGGATATTCTGTTGATGCGTATGTTTAGGAAATAGTAGTGATATCGTCCCTCGCATTCTAGCCTATAAAAGTGGCCAATACTTTGATTATGGCATCACACTGCTACATAGCCATTTGACTATCCAAGATGCAATACCCAAGAATGTTAACACTTGGTTGACGCTCATTTTTAGGAGGCAGACAGAATATTGTTGCTAGTATTTCTGCCCATGAAGGTGGCCGATAGAATGATTATAGGTTAACACCGTTTCATAGCCCTGAAATTATCCACAATGCAAGACCAAAAATGATTTATGCTCTGTTCACACTCATTTTGAGGAGGTCGTAGCGATATCATCCCTGGTATTTTGCCTATAAAGGCGACCAATTGTCTGATTATGGGATCACACCATTGCATAGTTGTTGTATTATCCAAAATTTAAGACCCAGAAAAGTTGATGCTCAGTTGACAATCATGTTTCGGAGGCGGATGCGATATCTTAGGTAGTATTTTTGCCCAACAAGGTGGCTGATAGGATGATTATGGGTTAACACCATCCCACAGCCCTTAGATTATGCAAGATGCAAGACCAAAAATCATTGAAACTTACTTTTAGCAGATAGTTGCAAACTTGTCACTAGCATTTGTGTCCGTATAGGCAGCCAATACTGCGATTATGTGTAAATGCCATTGCACAGCCCAGTAATTATCCAAAATGCAAGACCAAAAATTGTTGACGCTCTGTTGACGCTCATTTCTAGAATGGGGCAAGGGGCATGTCCCTTCACTTTTTAGTTCTAAAGACGCCCAATTCTTCCTGTTTGTAAACATGCAACTATACAGCCTTTTAATTTCTGAATGGGTAAGACTATAAATCGTTGATGCTCCATTGATGCTCACCTTAGAGCTTACCTCAGAGACATACTAACAGTCATTTGGTGCTCAACAATTGTACACAAAATGCATACAGCCATTATTGGGAGCCAATATAGCATTTCTATGTATAATCATTTGCATCCAAGAGCTTTGAGATCTCTCAATTTCTGAGCCACTGCTCTACCTGTCATCTGAACGATGAATGATGTAGGTCCATCGCATTTCTGAGCCATTGGCCGGCAATTTCGGCATAAGAATCCATGCAGTAGTTTTAGATATATATAGCCCGACTTTCTCATCATTCCTCATCCAGCTCATTCTCCTCAATTTCCATGATGTACCACAAGCAACTTGCAATATCTTGACCATGTGCAACAGGTCTGAGCAGAGAGAAATGTGGTTGACTGCATGGATTGATGCGACAGGACAGTTGTCATTGATTCAGGTTCAGGTTGCGCTTTGACCGCTCCTTTTATCAGTTGTATAACATCACTGACCAAAACTTCGTTAGTAAATTTCAGCTCAAATCGTGGTATTGCTTTATGATTCAATTATAACAGGCAAGACCATATAATGTTTTTTGGTCATCTATCAAAATGATTTAGAGTCTGGAACATTTGCATGGCCGAATGACACTTGCACACACAGAGACGAATTATCATGTCTCCCAATTTGGTAACTGAACAACAGAAAAAGCTGACACATAACAAAATGGATATACAAATCGCTTTTGCTTGAGATACAGTTACAATAGTAGCTATTTAGCTATCTATTCCTGTGGCAGTGCAGGAGCCATCACCCTGTCTTTGTCCGAATCTGATTTCTCTATTGTGATTTGTTAGAGACTCTATATGCAGGAGTAAAATCTTACTTGTTCAATAGGCTTTGAATTCTCCATCCGTGACGAATGGGATACCATGTCGGGCACCTGCAATGCTATGCTTCTGGATGTCTCAGGTTTCTCTGATCACAGCCTCACTCGGCTACGTCCTGGCTGAGACACCACCTGCGGCATTTGTGATTGTCCAGAGACAATATGAAGAGTCTGGAGAAGCACTCCAAATGTTGTCCATGATGGTGTGGCTGCAGTTCTGTCTGTTCCAGGCTTCACAAGTGCCAGAATCATCAATTCAGTTGTCCTGTACTTCGGATGTCTCTCACGGCGGTTGTCAGCCGCATCCGGCCGTCGATTTTGCGTCAGTTCGTCAAGGCTGATCCCGTTCCGCCGGAGACTCTCCATGCAGTGCTGTACTGTCTTGGAGATTGTGCCCATTACCCGGCCAGGTTGGTCATCTCCACTCAGTTTGCCTAGCGCTGTATCTTCTTCATCATCTTTCTTCTGTTCCCCATACTCCTCAGTGGTGGAAAATACAACATTGCTAAGACCATTACCGATACCATTCAACATCTCTTCCAATCTTGTTTCAGGCTTTGTAGTTGTCGATCGTGCCTTTTGAACATTTCGCCTATCATCCTGCTCTTGCATAATCGCTGTGTCTGCATCCCAAACTTGCTTGCTTGCCACAGCGGTTTCTCTATTCACATAATCCACAATCCATTCCTCATTCCCTTGGTTGAATCCAATGTGTGTTTCCCATCTTTTCTCCGCCGAAAGCAGTCCATTTTGATTGTAAGCTGCGCAATGGTCGCATCGCTTGGACCCTTTCTGGCTCCAAGCCAGTGTTTCCATTATTCGCTAGATGATGTCATCATGCTGATCACGTCATCGGTTTACCGTATTTGCCAGGCAGATGTGGTGAAAGGTTCTTTTTCAGAGCATTGACCATTGTATCTTGTGTTGACTTTGTGGTTGGACGCGATGTTGGATGTTACATGATATGGACCACATGGAGGCAAGCTGCATCTTTTATGTCAAGGTTGGTAGGTTTGATCAACTTGAATAAACCAAACTTTACATTTTGACTGTCACTTCATTGGAAATAGTCATGCTTGCCATACATCAGAACGTGATCGTTAGCATGTGACTCATGTATAATGCTGGCAATATCTTGAGACAAACATCACCAGATGTCCATTACTTCGATGAATGTCTTTTTTATATGTATGAACCATGAGATTTCAGCAGTTATTCAACACAATGTATCCCGGTATACGAACTAGCAACATCGGACCGACTTGCTGCATATCATGGGGCTATTGGAAATCCCTGCAGATATATGCAGCAGGAATCAGCTTGAATTGAACGCTCAAGTTGGCTGTCACTCATTCTATTTTAACTTATAGCTAACTATCTAATCCTCTCGACTTCCCACTTCTTTTAGTTATCATCTTCCTCACTATTTTCCAACAGCACATCATCGCTTTACAAACACTTCAACTAGGTGCGATTGGATCTGAATCGAGCCGAACAACAGGCTAGTCATCCAATGTGCCACCTGGTGAAATGCAGCAGCACTGCAGGCACCAGTTAGTCCACTGCCACGCTGCAATTGCAGCCACTGAAAATATAACCCAAGACACAGATTTAGAAGTGCGACATACAACCAGAAGCAGCAAGAATATGAAGCCGCATGCAATTGAATGTAAGTAACTCCATATCCCAGTAGACAGTGGTCAACTAACAATATATTTTTCAACTGGGGTACGTAGAGTGCTACATGACCAACTTATCACTGCCCATTACAGGAAGCTTCCCTGGTCGACCACATGATTTTCCGCACAGTAGGTGAAATCAAACATGATCACGTTGTTAGTTCTTCAAATTTCATGAATGAAATTCTTGATGAACATCCTCAGGAACACATGAAACAGCCATTAAAGAACTTTGGGGTGGCAACAGAGTTATATATGGTTGAGGTAATAGCCAGATCTCACTTTGGAAGCAGCCACTAATTTCTTGTAGGTTTTCAACATGTCAGCTACTATGGTACAGCAAGGAGGTTGTGCACATCTAAAACAGCCTGACATGTACGTTGCCTTGAATATGGCAACAATGGTCACAGGAGGGTTTTCGCACGCCGCACTCAAGGAAACACAACAACTAATCAATAACCTCACGCCGAAGTCAGGGAAGATACCATGCCGGGTGTTATGTGTCCTTGGCATCAAATGGGGAAGGCTGTGGTGCAAACACACCCTGCAATGGTTTGGGAATATCCAACCAATGGCTGCTTTCCATGCCACAACTGTCCCGCAAGGAATGGACAGATGCAATGCAATCGCCAAGGTACGACTGAACCACCACCAGAACCAGCGCCACATCCGCCCGGAACGCCACCTGCACCACCTGGCGACAGAGAGAGAAGTCAAAGTTATGAAACAGAAGGTGTGCCACCCGGATATGTGTATATACATACTCCTCTTCCCAATGCTGAACTTTTCAATCATGATCCATATGCCAAGTTTCACAAGCACGACAAAAATTGTATGCCAGACTTGCTCACTGAGAAAGGCCCATCCACTCATTAGTACACTGTCTGTGGTGTGGTAATGCAGCCAACATCCATTTTGCAGGTAAAAGCAGCCTTGCAAACGAACTTAACAGTGAAGACGAGAATTGATTGATGGGAACTGGACTTTGCTGTATTATCAGTTTCTACACATTGCGGACACTTTGGAGTATATTTTAAAGAGTATATTTATATGCATCATTAAAGAACAATGTAGTGATAAAGGAGAACGTACATGAACAGGATAGAATGGCTGCTACATGACGATTACTGACATACTATGCCACAGTGAATCGTTGCATATTGCTGATACACCCAAGGCAAATTCTGAGTCAGCGGTACATTAATAATTTTTCATCCTGTATGTCACGTAATTGAAAAGTGGATGAGTTGTTGTTATGCATAATCAAAGTGTTGGCCTCCTTGATAGGCAAAATATAGAGCTACACGCTCCATGCCCCATCTTGATAATGAGCATCAATAGGGCAACAATGATTTTTGGTCATGTATCTTGGGGAATCAAAGTGTCGAATAATCACAGACATCTATAAACCAGAAGTTGGCAGCCTTCATAGGCAGATATGCAAGTGATGTTCCCACAACAGCCTTACAGACAATCACAATTCAATTCCTTTTCAAAGCTGCAACTCAGTGACCCTGAGTGTTTTAGCCTATTTAACCAGTCACAATTTTGTATATAGTCATTAACCGCCACAACGTGCTGTGATTAACCATGATGAAACACCAACAATTATTGATGCTCTGTCGATGCTCATTTTCAAGATTTGGTACAGAACATGTCTCTTCCTTGTTTGCCTATAAAGGAAGCCTATATGTCATATATCAATACTGGTGACCAATTGCCACACAGATTAACCATGATACAAGGACAAACATGGTTGACGCACTGTTGATGCACATTTTCAAAATGGGGCAGGGAGTGTGTCGCTTTCTCCTCTGCATATAAATGCAGCCTATACCTCATTTCTGAACATCTCCATCCAATTACCACTCAGAGTACCCAAAATGCAAGACTAAAAACCATTGACATGCCGTTGACTCGCATTTTCAGGATGAGGCAGGGAGTGTGTCTCTCTTGTTTATGCTTATAAAGGCAGCCAAGGGATCAGAAAAGGATAATGACTTACCAAAGTCAATATTTTGCGATTGGCAGTAAAATATCTGAATGCAACCATAATTAGAAAAAGCAAAAACCAGAGCCGGGAATTTGAACCAATTGGTCTAACATAATCCATCACAACCCTTGGGTTGACAGGAACAGGTCCGGGTTGGCCCCGCCATGATCCAGCTGGTCAGATTTTTGGACGGGTTTGAAACAGAACTGAACCGTTGTCACAGTCCAAATCCTGAACACTTGCGGGTGTTCTGGACCCATTCCTATTACTTGATATGCATACTGAATGAACTGCGGGTGATATTTATGAACTGGCCTACCAAAATACATACTGCATGGCTGCATTAGTGGCTGGCTAGCTGTGACAAGTATAATAGTGTATGAAATACCTTCTAATGGCACTGGGTAAGAGCCACTGGCTGTAAGAGATAATGTCAGATAACAAGGCCGCTATACAGTGTTCTACATGAGCATCTGGAGAGGGAACATGTACTGGAAGATATATGTGCTGAATAACAATCCCATGAGAAGCTGAAAAGATAGATACAATGTTATATACAATTGGACATCACGAATGGCTATCATAGCAAGGTTGCAAGCTTCAATCAATGTCAAGAAGTACAGCCTGTATCACATGTGCTAACTGAGATTGACTATGACAGGTGACAAAAAACTCATCACAACATGAACAACGACTAATTGATTGGGCCAGCAGAGCTGTTCGTACAGACTCAAGAACACTTGAGTGCAAGTTGAGTGAAATTGATATGGTGAATACTAATATCTGCTATAGTGTTGTGAAAATTCATATTGCAATGTAGTTGCGAATGGCTATGGTTAAGACATACAGTGAGTTGCAGCAACCATTGATGCTAAAAGTTAATATGTCACCCTTGAAATGTCTTCTAATATTCAACATGACAACTCAGCCAGATTCCAAGAATGCCCTAGTTATGGTAGAATCTATGAATATATGATTAAATGGTCAAATACAGAAAAATCCAGATGTTGAAATATGCATAGTATTTGCAACGATTCCGGGTTACCCAGCTGCAGACTGGGTTGGAACCAAAACCTGAGCTCCAGTCTGAGTGTGGAGCAGTCAAGGAACCAATCCACCCAATGACGAGCAGTTCGAAACCTGATCTTCACCTACAGCCTTGGCTATTTTTGCCGGGTTTTTGTTGATCAGTGCCTCATGTTTGCAAACTCAGAACTTTAGCTCCAACTGAGGTTTGAAGTTCTGATTGGATCACACAATATTCCATATATAAAACATCCAGCTGTATGAAATCTTTCCCCTCCCGGTCATCAAGTTGCAATCTGAACAACATTCATTATTGTGCTGTGAAAAACGAGCTATCTCCAATGTTATTTCACAGTGACTCCATGGATATTGCCCAGATTGCCAGTCGGAGACGGTAAGGTGAAAGAGCATTGAAAACTGCACGATTTATGTGTATAACATTTTTTGATCCAATATGAACTGAAATACATAATTACAGAATCAGCATTTGCAGGTGGAACAGGCCAAAAACTCCAGTTTCGGATGCAGTTTGTGTTTTGACATGCTATAATCCGTTGCAATGGGTCCATGTTAAGGTTGGAATCGGAACCATTGCTAATAATAACTATGCAGCACATAATCATATTCAATCCTTCTTCTTTCCATTCTTTATACTTCTGTATATACATAGATTTTGGCATTCTTCAAATGGCATTAGCAGGTGATATCAACCCCTGCCAGAGATCAGTTAAGTGGGTGTGGAGTTCTCCTGTTGACCAGATCGACTGGAAGTCAATCCTTATAGGTAATTGCTATGGTTTAAAACATAAGGGTGAATTCATATATGTATGGTGAAGGAGTGTGACTGTTTCATTTCCAGGTCTATTCTTGTATAGATTTAGACAACCCAAGAGGTCAGAATCTAAAGAGGGCAATCATGCAACTGCAGGGCTGCACATGACTTGTTGAGGTCCACATCATAGCCACTTTGTAGAGTCTGCTCACTCTGAACCATACATGAATTGCAATAAATCTACATAATCTGCTATAATATTACTTGCCAAATACAAATTGATATTCCGAATAGTATCTACTCAATCCGGTTCATCTAAGACAATCCACATGGATAGACTGATACATATTCCTCCATTAATGAGTTCACACTGATGGTATTATTCAAGGCAAACTGCAACCATCATTCTACTCTGCAATTCAACTGGTCCAAAGCTTGTATATTGCATTGAAGGTGCAGGCAGATTCCTAGAATGTAGGCGTGGAAGAGATCCACTTCATGACATTGGAGAACCTAGTTGAGACAAATGCACAGTGCAGAAAGTACAGCAGTGAGAAAGTGATGGCTTTTAAATATAGACTGAAACAATTGCATCTAACTATGATCTATCGATTGTCTGGGCCATCAGAGTCATTCAATTCAAATCATGCTGGAGGCAATCTGGTATATATGATCAGTGATAAAACAAATTTTAACCTAGACAGCATTACTACATTGTACAATAAAAAGATATTTTAAAAGTCACTTGTCAATAGGTATATACTGCTGGCTATATGGTAACCAGCATTACAAACAGAATCTGAGATGGGGGAACGAATGGATGATGTAGCAGTCAACTGCTTTCGTGATACAAGGTATTGCTAATACATATTGCATTATCAGAGCCTATGGCTTGCCCACTATCAAATAAATATAAGCTATGAACTGGCAGACAACTGTCAAAATAGATGTAATCATGGAAATAAACCTTACCAATAGTATTGTGATAAACAATGAAACTTGAAGTACAGTGCCAAGAATTTTAAATACAGAGAGTATAGCAGCTGTTCTTGACATGTAATTTATTCTCATGATTCTCTATATGTATTGTTCCAATATGACCTTGGTATGGTATGTATGGTGTCTCATCGGCAAAATGTATTTTTGCCTTTGACTGCGTCTGGGAGCCTCTGCGTATTGTTGGACCAGAATCCTAGGGTAGTCATATCCAAGAGGATACTCGAGTCCTATGATAGCCTTCAGGTGCACTTTGGAGTACCGGCAAATATCTGGGTAGACATTGAAATCCTGGTGCCAGCTAGGGACACCCCTGGGAAAGCTGACACCTTGCTAGAATGAACTGCCAACAAGCCGGGGAGCACCAACAACATGTCCGGGTGTGCAACCAACAATTTTGGAAGCACTAGAATGTACTGGGGACAAACTTGGGAGCACCTTGAATCACTGTAGAGTAGTCTGCGAAAATCTGCATCTTCTTTGCGACTGCTGCTGTTACACCTGGAAATCATAGCTACTATCTGTTCTTCAATGATTGTTAAAATGTTTGTAATTGGTTTATATTCTCAACTATGAATCTATGTAGCTGCTCTTCGAAACATGGTGTAATTGGGCTGGCTGCAGGTGGTAATTGAGTGCAATATGAGATGTACCTAAAGATGACAATGAAGTCAACCTGCCATTACAATCCAAGGCCGTGTTAGAGCGAGTTGGGTGATGCAGTTTGACGGGTTACGATCATGCGAACTTGGAAGCAGTAATCGAGAAGGTTTGAAGTTACCAATTGAGGCCGCGACCAACAACACTGGAAAATGCGCTTTGAAGCTGGGATTGCGCAAGATGAGCGATGCACTTGGGGATTCCGTGATTGTTCAAACGTGGAGGTTGCAATGCAAGATACTGGGAGATCTATATGAGAGTAGTGATCGAGTGAGTTTCAAGATGCACTTGGAGGCCATGATAGAGTGGCAATTGGAGCAGTATTTGAAGGTGGTTGATGGGAGGTATGCTGTGTGCTTGACACACTATTTATCAGGTGGTTAAGTAGCAACAGTGGGAATGTGACAAGGAGATGTGACTGTTGCACACTGAATGAGTGCTGGCTGGTGGCACTCAATCATACAGCAAAGCATACCCAATGGTGAAGCTACATTCAGGAGTCTACCTGCAATCGCGAGAAAGGTCAGAAAACAGACAATCATGGCTTGCTGCTGTAGAACGTTGTATATACTGTACTGGGCATTAAATAATAATCTTACCACAGTGAGATAGAGAGGAATGAATTAACTTTGTATTCTGCAATGATGGTGGAGATGTGGACAAGAAAGTGAGATTGGGGATGAAAATGGGAATGGTATAGAGAATATTAGTGGATATGAGAAATCAGGGGTACAACTGTCCTGGATGAAATACAAAGACCCTATATTGGTGTAATTTTCCGTGGCATCAGGAGTCATTATGCTCATATTGGGATTAGTTCATTGCGTCGCAACCACCATTCTGTTAACACGCTGCGTCTCATAATACTTTGTCATCTCTGCTCATTGCTCTCATTCTCATCTTCAACTCTACCATCACCTATGACCATGAAGTAATGTCATCCTTCTCCACTTCTGCATGCCATGGTCTGGAGTTAACACCAAGTATATCATCTCAAGATTCACTGTCTCCAGCTCCCAGCCATTCTCACAACTCTCAGCTCTCAGTGCATGTTATTGTACTCAATTCAGGACATTTCCACAATAACAAGTTATCCAATCAATAGACTTGGAGCTCCCATTGCACCTCCTCTCAGAACTATGGCATTCAGATCAACTACTGTCAAATCGACTGCATTGTACTCGACTACCTACAGCTAGACTGCATTGGAATCGACGATGTCAACACTAACCTCCAGCAGCTCCACCGCCTCAACATCAACCATTTTCACACTGACCACCACCACATTGACCACCTCAAGATTGAATGCTGCCTGATTGACTCGCTTCAAAATCACCACACCCACATTTAACGGCTCCAGAGTAACCAGTCTCTTATTTACCAGCTGCAGATGGATCGCCGGCAGGTCAAGCACCTCCTGATTGATGGCCTACAGATTGAACGTGTCCAATTTGACCGTAGCCAGATTGACTACATGAAGTTTGACCTCATGCAGATTGATGGCCTTCATATTGACACCCTCCAGATTGATGGCCTCAAGATTGATGGCCTCCAGATTGATGGCCTACAGATTGATGGCCTCCAGATTGATGGCCTTCAGATTTACAACCTCCAGATCGACAACCTCCAGATCGACAACCTCCAGATCGACAACCTCCAGATTGAATACCTCCAGATCAACCGCCTCCAAATCAATCACCTCCAGATCCATATCCTCCAGATCCACGGCCTCCAGATTCACAGCCACCAGACCCACACCCTTCAGAGCCACGGCCTCCAGATCCACAGCCTTCAAATCCATGATTTACAAAAGTACAGTCACCTGATCTATGGCTACCAGATCGATGGCTTCCAGATCCACGGCCTTTAGATCCAGAACCTCCAGACCCACAGCCTGCAGGTCCATGGCCTTCAGACCTGCAGCCTCTAGATGCAAGGCTTCCAGAACTACAGCCTCCCGAACTACGGCTTCCAGATTAACAGCCTCCAGATTCACAGCGTCCAAATCGAGGCGCTTCAGTTCGAGAGGCTGCAGATCCACTGCGTCTTGATCCACAGCCTCCAGTTCCATCATCTCCAAATCCAACACTTGCAGATTGTCAGCCTCCAGCTTGACATCCTGGTACTCCTCCACACTTGATCAATCATCACCTCTCAATACATCTTCAAACTCATTCAGTCACAGCCTTCACATTCACATGGTTATAGCTACCATATGTATCTCCCAACTGGCTCCATTAGTACCTCAAAGTGCATCTCTGAGTTCACTTGCTCTCAGCCTGCAAGTGCATCTCTAAACTTACTAGATCACAGCCTCCCAGTGCATATCTGGGTTCACTTGCTCTGGGTCTGCACATACGTCTCCAAACCTGCGTGACCTTGTCTTCCAATTACATCTCTAAGTGAACAGCATCACAAGGGATTTCATAAGTATAAATAGTTCAGGCTTATTGTGCAGACATACAGTGTGGGAGGATAGGAAGGGGTACCCAGCAATGAACAACTACACAAATTGCATGGATCTACATCAGCAAAATTTGATTATGTCTCTGGGAACCTCTGGGATTGTTTCAGAAATGTCAGACCACAATCCCCGTATGGTTAAATCCCGGAGTTCCCTGGACCGATTCAGTAGCCTTCAGGTGAATCTGGAAGCACATGGGAGCACCGAGGACAAGTCTGGGAGCACCTGGGAGTGTCAGCACCCGGCTTTGAAGCGCCAGTAACAGGACGGGGAGGACCGGCGCTGAGCCTGGGAGTGCTAGTGACATGCCTGGTAGCACCTTCAATCATGGTAGAACAGTCTGGGAACAATAACATCTTCTTTGGGAACACCATTGGTGCGCCAGGAAATCATAGCTACTACATATTGTTCAATGATGTTAAAAACTCCTGTATTCAGTTTGTATACTCATATACGGATCTATTTAACTACCCATCTATTCATCGTATATCTGGACTGGCTGCCGGTGGTGTGTAAGAGCAATTAACGGTGTGCCTGACAATGACAGCAGTGTGTACTAAGAAATGCACTTGGAGGCCATGATCGAGCAAGTTTGGACATGAACTTGGAGGCTATGATCATGCGAACTATGCGGCCATAATTGAGTGAGTTGGAATGAAATCATGTATGCCGTGATCGAGTGAACTCAGAGATACACTCTGAGGCCGTTATCGAGCTGGTTTGGAGATGCATTTGGAGGCCATGATTGTGTAAACTTGGAGGCCATAATTAAGCAAGGTTGCATGTACACTTGGAGGTGGTAATTGACTCAGCTTCCAGAAGCACTCTGAGGCAATGATTGAGCGAGTTTCCAGCTGCACTTGGAGCCCATGATTGTGCAAACTTGGACGCAGTAATCTAGCAAGTATGGATATACACTTGGAGACAATGATGCCGTGAACACAGAGATGTACTCCGAGACTGTGATTAAGGGAAGTTGCAGAACTTGGAGGCGGCTGATTGGAGGCATGCCGGGTGTTGAGGAGACTCCATTGATTAGTTAGTCAACTTGCAAAAGTGGGAATGTGATAAGGTGACATTATGTTTGAGCTCTCATGGAGAACTGGGTGGTGGTTATCGATCATGTAGGTAGGCATAACAGAAGCTGAAGCTATGTTCAGGAGTTAACTCATTATCATGAAAATGAACGGAAGGAAGACAATCTTCCATGGATGCAGTACTCGTTGTATACAGTACATGGTATCAATTTAAGATCATAACACCGAGGCAGAAATAGATAACTGAACTTAGTATGTTGTAAACTTTGTAGAGTCATTGACGAGCAAGAGACATGCGCGGTAATCATGCGAACAATATGGAGAATATGAGCGGAGATGAGAAATCAGGGATACGACATTCCTGATTAAGTTTAGCAGACCTTGCATAGGATAAATACCAGCTGTATCTGAAGTCAAACTTACCCAATTGGGATTGGCAAATGGACTTGGACATGAAATTATCTTCCATTCCAGTTTCTCATGATGATTTCCCATCTCATTTCATCTCTCTATTTGTTGTTCTCACCTCAAATATCACCTAAGAACATGAAGTTACGTCACTGCTCACAATTTCTGCATGCCATGACCATGAATTAAAACCGAGTACATCATACACCAAGTGCTGCATACACCATGTACTGCATAGACTAAGTACTCCACCATCCCAAGATTGACTGTTTCCCACAACCAGCCAGTCCCTCATCTGTTTGCGGATGTTCTTGTACTCATTTCTCTGCATTCCCACAATTGCAAGTTAAACAATGACTAGAGTCTCAGCTCCCATCACTCCTTCCTCCCGATCTACAGCGTCCAGATCAGTGTCCTCAAAATACTCTATATTCTCAATCCATCATGGCCTACTAGTGTATGTCCAAATTCACCCAACCTCGGTCTGCAATTGGGTCTCCATAGTCGCTTCAGTACAGTGTCTGAGTGCATCTCTACATTCACTCGTTCATGGCCTCCACCTGTACATCGAAAGTCACTCAATTACAGTCTCCAAGTTTGCACCATCATGGCCTCCACCTGAATCTCGACACTAGCTCAATTATGGCCATGGAGCGAACCACTAAGTTCACTAAATCACAACCTCCAAGTGTACGTCCAAACTCACTCGATTTCAGCCTTCATGTTCCCAAGATACTGACCACCAAGTGCATCCCCCAAACTTGCATGATCGCGTCCTCAGAGTGCATCTCTAAGTTGGGTCAATTGCTTCCTCCAGGTTTACATTCACACTCGCCCAAATACTTCCGCCAAGTTCATACTATTATGGCCTCCAAGTGCAACTCCAAACCTGTGTGATTTTCGACCTCCAAGTGCATTCCCAAACTCACTTGACTATGGTGTGGTTACAAGGTGGAGCTCTCATGGTGGCTAAAAGGAATTCATGAGAGAAAGCGATTCTAGGTCAAGGAGTGTAAGAAGAGGGTGAGAGGATATGAAGGGGTACACAGCCATGAGCAACCACACAAATTGTGCTGATCTATGAAAGCTCAGCAAGAGTGTATTGGACAAAGAGCTGGGATAGACAGACAGTGTATTTCGTATCATAAGATGATATCTATATACTCCTCATTGCTCAGTTCATCTCCGAATACCCCCTGCCAGCTTCCCCATCGCAAACTGAATGGCGTTGGGGAGAAACAGATTTTCTCACCACAGTGGCCTCCAAGTGCATTTGTCAGTTCTCTCAATTGGAGTCTCCAGGTGTCATACAATTATACTCGAGTACTGTCTGCTACGCAAGACACTGTATATATATATATGGTACGACTTAGATTTTCAATATATACGATATTTTGATGTAGCGAATCTTGTGACTGAAACAAAGATGAATATGACAGACCAAATGCCTTATGGTTGTGGCACCGTAAGGATCACTGCTGTGAAAATATGGCACCATGTTTCCCACAGAGGTCTCATCTGCTCTTGAAGTCTCCCACAGACCTGCATAGAGGTCTCAACTGCTCCAAAATTAGACTTTCCCATATGTCAACTATCCGAGCATCCTGAATGCTCCTCCATAACCACATGTGCATTCAGGAGCATCCGTGAATTATCTTGCAGAGTCTGAGAGCACTCTACTTTGCTCCAGTTGGGCCTGGGAGTATCTGGAAGAATTTAGAAGCCCTGGTGAGGTCGACCGAAGTGTCTAAATACATTGCATGTGGCTTCCAGAAGAATTCAAATTTTGCTCATGTATGAAAGCTCTGCAAGCCAGTGTGGAAGGAAGAGCAGTGGAAGATATGGTGTGTATTTTGTGGAATGAAATAATATCTACCTACCCCTGGGGTCTCTGTGAGATCTACTCACTATCGCTCAGTCTATTCCCTCTCACTTGGTCTCTCTGTTATTCCTGTATGTCCAGATGCCCCCTGTCAGCTTCCTCCTGCCAACCTGGGGTATAATGTACTAGCAAAATTTCAGCAACAAGATTGACAGTGGCACATGACCTGAAGACAGGTCAATATATTTCTAATTGTTCTCACCATTGGCATTGCATTTAGATTAGCATTAAATATCCTACAACTTGCTACTCAAAATATACTCACTTACCCCTTGTTTTAACTACAATGCTTTTAAGTGCAACTCTATCAAGCAAAGCTTACACTACCACAGCTCTGTCAAACATGCAATCAAGTTAGCTATGAAGTTAACTATAAATCAGGTTATCAAGGAAGCTGTTCAGCAGGCATTTATATTGACTCCAATGTACAATTAGACTCTCATTGGAACTTGCAACAATGACTGTACTCAGTAAGGACAAGTTTGTTGCTATCACCAGCAGGCAGCAATACATAGTTTCCAAGGTAAATGTACTCACCTCTATGAATTGACTACAGATAACTATTTGTATCACATCATGGAGAGGTTCATAGAAATCTTGATATGAGCTGCTTTTGGCTGTGTGTATTTGTCGAACAGCTTATAGACAATTTCCATTGTCGTCAATGTAATATATATTCGGTTCCATGTTCAAATTTCAATCAATTATTACATTTCCAGTATATATCAAATCAGTTATTGAAGAATTATTCAATTTCTTTGGTGGTATCATTAATTAAGTTTTTCACACTACAAATTATCATGCAATTTGAAAAGCCTGGAGTATGATATTATAGCCCATTCTTGGAGATACATTAACCATTTTGACAATAACAAATGTATTATTCAAAGAGATTGAAATCAGATATTTATTACCTGCACAGGATTTTTCAATCAACCCTCCTGTATTTTACTTGTATTCCTTTTACATTTCTCATTGTATATATCTAATAAAACTTACCTTTACCTTACAAAATTAGTTGTAATCAATTAATTTTGTTCCATATCTATTGAGTATATTTACAGATCCCAATTACATTCACAGATAACATGTCATCATTTAAACATCATTGTGTTTCATATCCAAACATAACAAAGTTTAACTGTATAGAAATAATAACTTTCTATACTGCAGCATCTTACAAATGACACTTTTAAACTATATTTCATTAGTTGATAAGATTAAAATTGCGGAATATTTAGAAAGAAGTAACCTGCTTTTACTGTTGTGATGGTGTAAAATAATAGTTAATTATATTGATTAAACTGAAAGCTATTTGCTTTCTCCATACTCCACTTGGTATAGTCCTCATCATACCTCTTAGTAAAGAAAAATAATTGATATTGTTATTATTAGCCAACTGATATAGCCATGCAGACCTCTCAATTGGTCCACTCTTAAGAGTTGGAGAAAATCACTTGCTTCATTATCATAGCCATTAAAATCCATATTCAGTAGCCATGTTTATATAAGTCTGTATTGCCCGAGCTAAACAGTTTGAGCAAATGCCTTGCACTGCTTATTTCATATCCAAAACTTCTGAGTTATTACTGCACTGTTTACAGCTGTAAGATTATGACCTGTCTCATCCGCTTTGAGTATACTAACAAATACTGAGGGATTTGGTCAATCTTAGAATTTGAACTGCATTTCTGTGCAATAATTGTTGTCCATTTCTGCATGCATATAGAAAACATCAACATTATCAGTAAAAAACTTCATTTGCCATGAATTCACATGATGAACCTGGCCAGGCAGCGGATCAAAGAGCACTGCCTATTGTGCAGGAAGTGGACCATGGGAGGCATTATGATTTGTTTCTAGTTCATGAACGACTGCTTGTGAAAGACTTTCGACTTCCGCTGCCCTAGACCGAGTGGTGGAGTTTCCCGGTGGATCAGGAGTTGGCGCAGGCTTTCGAACGTGGGATATACGCTATGCCCGTGTTCGTTCACGGACCGTAGGGTGAAAGTTAAGTCTTCTCGAAGCCGAAAACAAAGATCGCGAATGGCAAGACAGCAAGCTAGTAGAGGAAAAGCAGTACGAAATGGTTTGTAGGCCCACCAGTTTTGAAAAAAGCGTGGGTGGTGGATTCTTTGGTATGTGTCGGAGGAAGGCGAGGGGAGGTGAGGGTGTAGGTAGTGCAATGAATATAATAGTTGTTAAGCCGACAATATTAAAGAAGAGTGTTGTAGAGAAATTTTTGGTTGAACCTGCAGTAAGAATGACGATGTTAGTAAGAATAAGGGCATTAGAGAAAATTATGTCGGCATAACTACTCAACAACTATGATGAATGGCTGGTATATCGGAAATGGAGACGTTGGCATTGAAGAATAGAGCTCTGTAAGAAAAGAGGTAGGCTTTTGTTATACATAGGAGAGAAAAGACATGTACAGTAGAGAATTTAGACAGGTCGCATCAAGCTTGATAGTCCTTGGGTTCAGCTCCAAAATTGGAACAGAATCCAAAACCCCAAAGGATAAATATCCACTATTAGCTGCGGCAACAGGCGTGAGCCCATCCAAGGGCTAGTTGAAAAGTGGCACCTAGGCAAGTCTTAAAATACAGGCTTTTATCCGCGAAGAAAATTAATTCCAGGGTTGGCATTGGACGTCAAATAACCCCAGCCGTTAATATTATATCTAGATATCTAGACAAAGCCTTCAAAGCTGGTCTGTATTCTACAAAAGCTGTATCAATACTCTAGCGTGGCGGTACAAAGCAGGGACCTGCAACCCAAGCTCGCTACTGCATGGAAGGTACGTAGCTCCTTATGTTGCGCCACATGGTTCCAGACTTCATCCGGACCTGCATACAAGTTTTATCCTATTTCGGACAATGACTCTATCCCTTCAATGAATTTCATACACTTCCACAAAAATAAGAACCACAAGAACGATCTCAAAATAATTGGAAAAAACCCTTCTAGAAAGTACTGTACTCCAGAACAGGAACACAACGCAGTTGCAGTAGTGCCATAAGATAGCTCTACTATGTCAGAAATGCAGGGAACAGCCACAAATATGAGAGAATACAGGATGTTGTGCAATACATTATGAGATCTCAATATATTCTGGCCGTTGGCATGTGATCGAGTGGGGCTTAATATAATACAATGCGCAGCAGCGTCTAGAGTACTTCTTGCACGAACTTCTACTCATAAGGTCAGCACGAGCGATGCCATGGGGTTTGAGGGGTAGGGGACTAGCCTGAAAGAATCCTTTGAATTCCTTTCCCTCCATCCTCCTTACAGCATCACAATACTCTTCAACCCCCCTGTTAACACCAATTCGAGGGAAGATAGCCCCCTTCAGACTCTCTAAGAAGGCCTCTCCCAACTTGAAATACAGCATCTTCTGTAGTGATGCTACTTCTCCAAGTACTATCTTTGCCTGAGCGTCCTTTGGATTGAAACCCGAAGAATACGGAACTTCCCAGCAAAGCATTGAGAAGCGCTGATTCATAAGATTCTCAAATCCAGATAATGGCTGCTGCTGGGGAGGATTAACCCCAGCCACACCAATAGTGGCCTTGTTGATCGGTGGCAACCCTGTTGCAGGTCCAAAGACGAAAGACATTTTATTCAACAGATTAAAGGCAATCTTTTCTGTTGCTGGATCCGAGGTCTCTTTGGCGTAATGCTCGATAGCTTTCAATACAGTCTCAAACTGATCTCTATTGGCTGCACAGGTAATGTGAGCAGGAGCTATCGTAGCACACCTAACAGAAGATCAAGAGCGGTTTTTTTACCCTCACTAACAAGAACCTGACCAAGATCATTATTTAAGATGATCAAGATAAAATTCAAGAACTCTCTTCGGAGGTCGGTAAGTTGGACATGATCATCTGTGCCGGTTACTGGTTCCGATAGCGATACAAAAACCCGTTGTAACAGTGGTGTGAACAATTCGTTTAGCATTTCATAAATCACGTTCTTACCCCTCCAGTCAGCCATAATGTTAAAAAAAAAAACTGGAACGGGTGAACGTAAGTGTACCTTAAAGCTATGGATAAGCTGGTTAAGCAACTTCAAAAACATAGAAATTTCCTCCTTCGTTGAGCTTTTTGCCATCAGGCCGGAGATCCATCTTGGTAGTGATGGCAGAATAGTGGAACTCAATACTCCCACGATGCGGACGAAAGAGAACCTGGCTGCTTCCCGCACAATCGAGAATCTGCTCAATCGTTCTAGGGCAACCAAAATAGCCTCTGTCACCCGTCCAAACTCACTCGCAACTTCTGATGCGCAAGCTTTGTCGAGATGACTTCCAGCAACCCAATCCGAGAAGCCTTTCCCCAGAATACCGAGCGCCATGATGTCGTGATGAATCTGGAGAGTGGCCCTGGCGTCGCCGCTTTCTGCAGCAGTAAGGCTTTGCTCAATATCCGAAAACAATGGTGTTGTAACGGACTTGATCAATATCGCCTGTTTTTCTACAGGTAATGATGGAACAGAGCACATGCAGCCAACAGCCTCAAAGAGGTAGAGCTGACTTTCAAATGTTGTATTTTCGCCCTGTTTAGATTCTGAAGACATCTCATCTGCATCATCCTTATCCTTTGGCAATTCTGCACGGATAACTAGCAAATCACCCATCGCTCTCATGATCGCTTCGGCGACTTCACCCATGTGCTGCCTTAGGCTCTTGACAAAGCGATGAAATAGATACCACGATCGAGTTTTAACACGGATATGACTGTCATGGATACACTTATTGAAACCTTCTAAAGCCTGTGGAATGTAGTTTGTGTGCACTTCAAAGAGTGTTGCATGACGCATAAATATTTCCATGGATTTTAGTTTGACAACAGGATGCGGATGATCGGCAACGTCTAATAGGAACGTCAAAAGGTTAAAATCATTCGCAAATGGGGGGAGGATATCTTACTGGAAGCCATCATTTTGCCCAACATGTTGACAAGTCTCTCGGCAGGAAGACCACTTGGTTGTCCCTTGGCGAACAAACCACCGTATCGCATCGCCATCTCCCCAAACGATGACATCTCGTACAGAGCCAAATCCACATCCCGCCAGTCAACCGAACTATTACCGCCCTGCTGCGCCATGCGGTCGAATATTCCTTCCACCAACTGCGACATCAGATCAATATAGAGACATTCGTCAATTGCGGAAACTGCATCCTGCATAGTCTTGAGCTGCCGCCTAAGATGCTGAAATTCGGCTTCCTCTGACTGTTCATCCTCGTCGCCCCAGTTGGTGTCTTCGTCATACTTTGTCTTCATTACGATAGCATTCAAAATTGGCTGCAACATCGTCTGGTGTGTCGACGCGAGTCCCCCAGAAACCTTTTTTTCTTTGCGGAGGAGTGATAGCAGCTCCGTCGTAACTGGAAAGACTGCGGAGGAGACGTCGTCGTATTCATCAGAGAAGAATCGTAGCAGAAGAGGGAAAAACATCTGTAGCAGGTTCTCGGCACGTAGCCTATTGTTTTCATCCACTTCCTCCTGTAGTGTATCAGTGAAACCCAAAAAAAAAACAGGGGCTAGTGTGTATACATACCTTGCTTAATATCATAACAATATCCATAGCGGCCACATTAACTAACTTAGCCGTCCCTTCTGCGAGGTCGGTATCGTAGTCGTCCGCTTTCTGATCTTGGAGAGCAGCAGAATGGGCAATCTGTTCGGCGATTTGACCAACATTCAAAAACGTAATCAAATCCATCTTATCAGGACCCTTCATCTTTTTACCGACAATTTCCGTCAATGCACCAATTGCCGCATCTCGAACTTTCCCACCAAAGTCCATAAATTGGAAAAGCTGGTTTAACATCAATTCGTTAACGACAAGTGAAATATCGATCCAGCTGACCCATCGACCTATAGTTCCGAGACCCATCTCCACTACTTGGTTATTCTTACCCTTCCACTCCTCCATTATCTCCTGCCACGCTGTGACTAACTTCCGCACGTCCCTGTTCCGTACACTATCCTTAATCAGAATATTTCTCTGTCCTTCCTGCGGCGTTCGAGGGATGAGAACGTCGGCAACCTCGTCGTGGACATTGAGGGATACTCGCATAAAAAACTCAACACCGGAAAGGTTGTCCCAGGCACCGCGAGGTGACGATTTTCCAAGTGCCATCAAATCGTCAAAGAAGGTCTGCCAAGTTGTTGTATAAGTCGCTATAAAGAGCAAAGTTATAACTTGGCAAAGCTTATTCTGAATGAACGAACTGTCTGAGGTGGAGGATCCCGGTCCATATGTTGCTTGGACATATTCTAGTAGCAATTGTTGAATATATCGAAGGGGCTCGTCTTCGGGATGTTGTGAGCGTCGGTCAACGGCATCTTTCAGGATCTCGAGACAGAACATTCGGACGGTTTCCGACGCTCGGGAAGTCCGAATGAAGAGCGGAAGGGCAGCTTGCCAGCCATCCTCGGAATCTTTGACGCTGTGGACATAGTTTAATGCCTGTATAGGATTAGATTTGAGTTTTGCTTTGAACAGAACCTTCAGACGAGGGAGCGGCGACGACGAATACAGACCTGGTTTGCGAGCTGCGGATCTGATCGATGCGGAGCGGAGAGGATTTGCACTGCTTGCTCCAACTGTTGATATGTCAATAAATGTGGACATGGTTGAATCGAGTTGGCAGCAAAGCAAAGTTGATTGTAGTCACTGAGAAAGACTCACTTGGGTATCCATCTTGCTTCAAGCTGATCGAGTAAACCTCTTCGGCGTCACTAGAGTCGCACCGTATGCTATGCCGTAATGACTGGCAAGCAACTCGGTGGACTTTGGGATATGTCTCACAGCCTTCGCCTGTCAAAATGTCGCGTGTGCGGGGTTATGGTGGCGGGCGGGGTGATCTCGCTGAGGTGCAGTCGTTTCGTATGGCTGTGTAACGGCGAAATTGTGTCAGGTGGATCTTACAAATAGACTAACTTATATTGGGTCAAATAGAGTACAAAGCCCAGAGAAACATTCCTAAGCCCTGCATTTCGGTTTCTTGGCGCTCTCGCTCAGATCTGGGACATCTTATCACGTTTTTCGCAGCAATAAATTGTCTGCATTAATGGGAAACGCATGATTAGGCAGTAACGCGGATTCTTTCTTTCGTATGGATCGACAAGATAAGTATAAAGTAAGAGACAGTGCAGCTAGAAACTCAAGAAGAAATTAACTTGGCTAACAGCCTTTCACCTGAAAGTATATGGTCGTTATGCTTGCACCGCGTTGCTAAGTCTTATTATCTTACATCTTAACAGCTATAGGCACTTTATACTACACAGAATGTTCGTATCTCTCACAGAAGTTGGCATTCCCGCTAGGATCAGGGCATTACCACGGTCTTCGGCTTGTCGCGCCTAGGCGCGATCTTAAGTCTTGGAGTGTGAGATCCTAGGGTCAGCATTACATAGACATTGCGTGCTATAAAATAGATCTGTGTAGTGTGGCTGCCTGAAACCGTTCGAACGGACAATAGAGTCGCCCTGCCACCCCAAAGTTGCAACTTTCTCACCATGCGTCTGGGATCTTGGCTGGAAGTAGTTCTGCATGGCGCAGCTGGTCTGAACCTTTGGTGGACTGATAATGTATCTAACAACAGAGCCTCACTCATTCATTAATGCAACTTTCTCGCCGTGCATCTAGGATCTTGGCCGGCAGTAGTGCTGCAGATTGCAATTTTGGAGTGGCAGGACGACTCTGATAGCAAGGGGGGCGTGGTATTCTGACCCCATCCCCGTTCTATGCATTTCTAACTATAAGCTCAGGGATTTTGAAGACTACACTCCGGCTGTCTAGTTCTTACGATTGCTTTAAACGAGCCGAAGAGGCGACAGGAAGAGTGTTCCACACGCCGGCCTAGGATCCACAATGAAGAGTTGAAATATACATATTTGCTGTTAAGCGATGATGTTTGTGAATATGCTCATGATACGGCATATTTCTCAAGGCATAAGAAACGACATAACGCTCATATACTCCCCCCTTCTCCCCAACCAATTGCCAGCCAGCAGCCGGTCACCGCGTTATAGATTCCCCTAAGCTCATTCCGGCAGCCATAGTGAGACCATTTGCTGCTACAGGACTCTCTACCAGGTTCTGTTTCTCCTGCTGAAGGCGAATAAAGGCTAGCTTGTGGAAACGATTCAAAGAATTAAAGAAATGCCGGCCAGCCTGAGCGAAATCACAGCATTAGAAAGATCGCCAGTTGACAAACATGCTGGACCTTACCATATGTGCGCTCATCCTGGCGAGCAAGTCTACTACAGCGAATCGAACTTTTGGTGACGGGTGGAATAGTCCTACGGCAACAGGGAACAAACCCCCTTGGTTTTCCGGAAGTACGCAGAGTAACTGAATTCGTCAGGTACTTGGTCGTTTATATCTGTAGAATCACTTACTTGATTGATTTCCTCATAGTTGTCAACATACTCTTTCAAGCACTGATATATTTTGCCAGACTCATCGACAGATAGTTTCAGAGTCCTTATTCGATCGATTTGGTGATGGAGATCCATGATCTTGATCGGCTTTGCAGAGTAAAAGTTCTGGACGTCTTGTACGTAGGCGTGGTAGCTTCGGGTTCCCCTCCACCCTTCTATTCTTGCCATGTTTGCCGTCAAATCTCGGTGTTTTGACTGTTCATCGGGCCATACATGGCCATGTCCACGGATAACGTGGTTTTCTTCATGGCCAATCCATAGCGCGCTGGTCCCATAGACCATCTCCTCAAATGCCGCGGCCATGTGTGTGAAACGAACAACCCAATCCCTCCATCTGGCTCGCACGGCCTTCTCGCCAAAGCGAGATGATATGCAGTGAATGATTTCATCCATAAACGAATTATCTCCAGTATCAACACTTCCAGATACAGTGGACATAGCTCCGAATAACGTTGCTCCATCTGAGGCTGCTGGCTGTTTGACCTCCGTAGATATCTTGATGCGACCTGTATCGATGTTGCATAAAATATCCCACCAGCTGGGATGATGAGCGAAGGCTGGATTCTTGACACCGGCGATAAAACCCGGAACCATCAGGAGTTCGTCAACCTTTGAGAGATCCGTGTATGGGAATGCGTGTCGAGTAAACCCACGGAGTGTACCGCCACTGACCAGAGCGCACGCGGCTAACACATGATTTGCGACTTCTCCTGACGCCCTATCATGACTGAGAAATACAATTCTTTTCTCTGTAAGAAGGGCGTTGACCAAAACTATCACGGGATGTGTATATGGTCCATTTGTTGTGAGGTGTGGGTGAAGAGAAAATGGTTGCGGGTTTTGTGCATGTGGCGCCGAGAACGTTGTTATAAGTTGAATGAGTGAGAACTGACTGATGTCAGTTAAATTGAACTACAAAGACAATTAAATGGTTTAAAATATAACCTACATCACCGACAGTTTCAGGCAAAATGGCGACTGGCACTCGAATTGGCACTTGGATACCGTTGTATACTACCTTGGTTTCGAACTCGTGGCTGTCACGAGATATTGTAATCTTACCATTCATAAGTTTATTTCTCCCAGGAGCCAGGTCAATATATGTTGTTATTCTCTTCTCCCCTTCCGGCATTCCTACAAGTGCTGCCAATGAAGATTGTGATCGAACATGCTGAACTGATGTAGCAGCCATTTCGAACTTTTCAGAAAACATATCCTTGTTATCACTTGCAGCAAGTATTTGGCGCTCGAATATAGATAGACGGGGCATTGTCGAGAGGTCCATACTGTTGACGGATGTGAACAACTTTGCCAGGACATCAATTGAAGGGTCTTTGAAGTAGTCCTCCAATGCGAAAAGAAGCAATGGTTTGTAAATATGCAAAAAAGAATGCCGGGTACATATTGCCATCGCTTTTACTATTGCCCCTCTACAAGAACCTGGGCATTAGCAACTGACCGCATAGATTCCAAGTCAATTTAGTATCTCACCTTTTCGCTTCCTTGTCATGTTTCGTGATAACAAGATTGAGAACGTATATCAGGGGAGTTTGCCCGCCTGGCTCTACCTGTTCCTCGGTTTGTTCCGCATCTTTGTGCAAGAAAAAAATTGTCCAATCTTGATCACGAGTATGGGCTCCGTCAGGAAGCATAAGCTCTGCCAACATACTGTGTCATTCGAAGTCCAACATTAGCAATCGAAATGAAGCCAGCATTTGCCCTCATCTAATGCGGTAGCTTACTGCTCGTCACCGCTAATCGCGTTCGGGTACTGGTATTCCATCATGGATCCTTTATCGATGGAGAATTCGGCCACCAATATATAGTCCACATGCTGTTGGTTGGGCGAAGCATGATCTGTGACCCCTCCCTTACTTGTTGAGCTTCCAGCGCTTGCTAGAGATACCACCGTGTCTGAATTACTGGACGTAGTTCGTATCGATTCTGCTTTGATGCTAGTTCCAGCCATCGTAGATAGCATCCTTGGAGTCTGTCATAGAGTTTTTAGTTTCTGGAAATGGTCAACGAAGTTCCCAAGGCAAAGCGATAGAAGTAGTGATATAGTTGGGAGCTGAGATTCCATGAACTAGAAAGAGGTGACCTACAAATAAGCACTGGCAGGTGCTCCCCTAGGCGTATGGGTGGGTGCTGGTGAGCAGATCATCAGCTGAACCCTGCTGTTGCAAATGTGGCGCCAGGCACAGATGAACCTAACACGGCCTAATGCGACGCTAGTCTGCGCTAAATCCCGACCCTGGACGTGGCGAAGCCTGACTACGGAGCAACTAGTAAAAGTGGCTGGTTCCTCGCTAATTAAGAACCTTCTGACAGACCACATCAACCTCACGCAAATTTTATAGAACAAGCATTATAACAAAATGTAAATAAAAGCTTAAAAGCCATTCGACCATTCAAAAGCATTAAATGTAACACTGCAAAGCTATTGTGATGTGAAAACATAAAAAGCTATCTGAATAATCAAGTACATGAAGTGATAAAACTTATAGTTGTATCCAGTTTTACAAAACAAAGATGCATCAACCTAATGATCATGTAATACATAGAACATAGAATAATCAATACTATACTGGAAATAGCTATTATCTTGCAAATGCATAATGGAGAATTTGAAATATAAGTCAGTCACTTAAAATCAAGTTTTGTCTTGTTTTGACAGATCTATATAACATAACTATAAGATAAACTATTAAAAAATTGATTTGAACCAGAAGTAAAGAATATTGCATTAAAAAATAATGTAGAAGTATTGTTACAGTAAACCTTAAATACTACAAAACTTTTACAGAGATTAGAAAGTAACCAAACATCATTTTATGTAGCATGAATACTGAAATATAGTTAATATAATCAGTATTTTGTCAGTACTAAAGTAAGTAGTTTGTTTGAATTAAAACTAAATAATATATAATTCCAAACTAGCAGACAGATTGTATATTAAAAAAGTCTGTTAAATAGCCAATGTATTAACTTTCTCTTTATGTTAATGATTATTCTATATACTAATTCTGTTGTAAATTAAAATTCTCCAGATGTTTTATTTTGATTTGATTCAAAAATACCATAACTTGATTATGAATACATTTTATTATGACATTAGCTATAGCTACATCAGCAACAACCCTGGTTTCCGTCTGAAACACCCGGATGTTCCGGACGGCTCTGACGGCTCTGACGGAACCTCGTACCCTCTGACGGAGAATTCCACGCTGCCTGTCGCCCAGGCGACTGGTCGCGTTGCATAGCACAGCACCTGGGAGCGCCAGCAACAAACCTGTGAGCGTCTGGGAGCACTTCGAATCACAGTAGAGCATTCGGGGAAAAACAACATCTGGGAACACTGCTGGTACGCCTGGAACTCATAGCTACTACTAATCGTGCAACGATTTTTAAAACTCATGTATTCAGGTTGTATTCTCATCTATGTATCTATTTATCTATATAGCTACCAATCTACAACTCAGAGATACACTCCGAGGCCGTGATCGAGCGAGTTTGGAGATGCAATTGGAGATCGAGATTGAGTGAACTCAGAGATGCACTGGGAGGCCGTGACCGAGTGAGTTTGGAGATGCACTTGGAGGCCGAGGTCGAGTGAACTCAGAGATGCACTTTGAGGCCGTGATCAAGCGAGTTTGGAGATGCAGTTGGAGACCGAGATTGAGTGAACTCAGAGATACACTGGGAGGCCATGCTCGATTGAGTTTGGAGATGCAGTTGGAGACCGAGATTGAGTGAACTCAGAGATACACTGGGAGGCCGTGATCGAGCGAGTTTGGAGATGCACTTGGAGGCCGAGATTGAGTGAACTCAGAGATACACTGGGAGGCCGTGATCGAGCGAGTTTGGAGATGCACTTGGAGGCCGAGATCGAGTGAACTGAGAGCTGCACTTGGAGG